>JAEEGG010014779.1_pt1 | contig 16474 bp, 13 predicted proteins | sample 9134161 | NCBI WGS metagenome assembly JAEEGG01 (sample SAMN16246543, study PRJNA631951) | gut metagenome | biome: gut microbiome; feature: rumen; material: CR-attached | host: Bos | place: Iran: Karaj | collected 2018-10
GTTATTGTTGGTGCCTACAAGCATGTTCCGGCCGGCGATGTTCTTATTTCTGTTGAATGTACAAAGGACGAAATGAAGGCTTCTATCATAGTAACCCCACCTGCTATGAGTGGAGCCGAAGCTTCTCCTGAATCTATAAAACGTGCCCTTAGCTCTCAGGGTGTAATTGAACAATGCTTTGACGAAAACCGAATTATGGAATTTGTAGATAACCCTGTTTACAATATTCCATTTGAAGTTGCAGCTGCAATTCAGCCGGTTGACGGTAAAGATGCATATCTGCTTTATAATTTTGAAACTGATGTAAAACGTCTTAAGGCTAAGGTTTCTGAAACCGGACAAATCAACTACAAGGAACTCAATCAGATTCAAAACGTTATTTCGGGTCAGCCGCTTGCAACAAAAATGCAGCCTGAACGAGGAAAGGGTGGAAAAACAATTTTTGGCCGCTACCTTGAAGCTAAAAACGGTAAGGATATTCAGATTACCCTTGGAGAAAATGTTCACTGGGATAGAGATGGTGTTACAATCAAGGCTTCTATCGACGGTGAAGTTATGCTCGTAAATGGTAAAATTACCGTTGAACCAATTAAATATCTTGATGCCGTTAATGTTAAAACCGGTGATATTAAATTTGTTGGTACAGTTGTTATCAAAGGATCTGTTGAAGAAGGCTACAAGGTTGAAGCTACAAATATCGAAGTTAATGGTATTGTTGATAAATCTGTACTTGAAGCAACTGGAAACATTATTGTTCGTCAGGGTGTATTCGGAAAGGGCGAAGGTTTTATCAGAGCTGGAAAATCTTTGTGGGCTAAGTTCATAAATGATACAACTGTTGAAGTTGAAGAAAACGTAATAGTATCGGATTCAATTGTAAACTCAAATATTACTGCTATGAAGAACATTGTGCTTCGTGGTAAAAAAGCTCAGATTATTGGTGGACATCTTCTTGCAACTGAGGAAATCTGTGCACGCAAGGTTGGTTCTCCAGGTGGTGGTACAGAAACAATTCTTGAAGTTGGTATTGATCCACGCGCAAAAAAGAGATTGCTTGAGCTTCAGAAAAATCAGACTGATTCTACACGAGACTACGAAAACAACGAGCTTGATATTCAAAACCTTGAACAACAGAAAAAGCTTCGTAAAAAACTGCCTCAGGAAAAAGAAGAAAAACTTGCTGCTCTTAAGAACAAGAACAAACAGATTGGCGAAGAGCTGCAGGAAATGACTAACGAGATTGATAAGATTCAGGCACACTTGCGTGAACTTAAAGCAGTTGGAAAAGTTAAGGTTGAAGAAACAGTATATGCTGGTGTAAAAATTTATGTGCGTGATGTTCTTGACGAAGTTAAGATGGACACAAAACATGTAACCTTCTACTACGACAAGAGTTTCAGCAAGCGCGGAGATTACGAGCCGCCTTCTTTAGTAGAGGAGCAGCCTGATGGGTATACAACCGATTGATTTACAAAACATGTACTCGCAGATGAACAATATTGCGCGTAACGTTGGAGGTCAGCAGCAGCAGGCCCAGGTTGCACAATCAGTTCAGCAGCAGAATCAAATTCAAAAAGATATTGAACAGTCGCAGAGAGTTCAGCAGACAAGTAATGATAAAGCAAATACGAATAATGTAAATCCCGATGGACACAAGGGTGGGGCAGGTACATATCAAAATCCTAAGAAAAAGCAGAATGGTGAAAAAGAACAAAAAGCTGCTTTTCCAGGATATGCAAATGCAAAACCCGGTTACGTGGGAACAATTGTTGATATAACAAGATAAGTCTTAAATAAGGAAAGTTTATTTTAAATGAATATTTTTTTTGTGATTTCTGTTTTAACTTTTAATTTAATTCTTTGGATTGTTTTGTTAATTCGTTTTAAAAAGATTTTCTCTACAGATAAAATTATTGAAAAAACAGAAAAGACAGTAAATCATTTTATAAAAGAAATTGATATGGCTGCTGATCGTGATACATATCTTGCAAAAGAAACTTCAAAACGATTACAGAATATGCTCGACGATGCAGACAGAAAAATGGAGCTTTTTCAGGAAGCAACTAATCGTCTGCGCGATATGATTGCCGAAGCAGATAAAATCAATAAAGGTCAAAAATACACTATCAAGCCTGTTGTAGATCCTGACTCTGCTTATGAAATCAGTCTTAAAAATGCAAAACCTCAGCAGGGAAACCTTTTTGAAAATACAGATACATACTCTCCAAAATCAAAAGCAATTCAGAAGAATGAAACTGTTGTAACTCAAGACGGCGCTGCTTACAGAGAAATTCCTTTAATTATCACAAAGGTTTACGATGAAAAGCCTCATAAGCTCACGGAAGAAGAAAAGAAGAAAAAGATGCCGGAGCTTGTAAGAAAGATGTTCCGTGAAGGAGCAGCTGCGGAAGAAATTGCCGCAAATTTAAACTGTTCAATTACCGAAGTTCAGTTTATAATAGATATGTTGTGATATCCCGCAATAAGTTCGGGATAAAATTAGGAGATAAATATGGAAATAAAAAAACAAAAGTGGGGAATCCTTTCGGACGGTACAAAGGTTCATCTTTATACAGTTTCAAACGGCAATATGTCTTTTTCTTGTACAGACTATGGCTGTACAATTACAAGTATTGTTTTAAATGGTAAGGACGGCAAAAAGACAGATGTAGTTTTAGGCTATTCAACATTTGACGGCTTTATTAATGGCAATCTGTTTTTTGGTGCACTCGTTGGACGATTTGCAAACAGAATCGGAAAAGCTTCTTTTACAATTGGAAAAACAGAATATAAGTTAGACAAGAATGATGGTCCAAATACTTTACACGGCGGCTACAAAGGCTGGCATAAAGAAATGTGGAAAGCAAAGACAATCAAAGAAAAAAATAAATATGGAGTAACATTTAAAAGAATGTCTCCAGATGGAGAGCAGGGCTTCCCTGGAAATTGCGAAGTTACTGTATCTTATCTTTTGGATGACAACAATAATCTTACCTGTTATTACACTGCAACCACAGATAGAGCAACTCCAATTAACATTACAAACCATGCATACTTTAACCTTGCAGGCGGCGGAGACATTGGCGAACACCTTATGCAGATGAACTCTACAAAACGCCTTGAAGTAAATGCAAAACTTATTCCAACCGGTAAGCTCCTTGATGTAAAGGGAACTCCGTTTGATTTTACAAAAGAAAAGAAAATCGGCAAAGATATAGAAAAAGTTGCTCCTGGATATGATCACTGTTATGTTACAGAAATGTATAATCCTGCAAACAAACAGTGCGGACTTCCTCTTGATGACACAGATTTAGTAGAATTCTGTAAGGTTCGTGAACCAAAAACAGGTTTTGCTATGTCTGTATTCACAAATATGGAAGGCTGCCAGTTCTATACAGGAAACTTTGTAAAAGCAATAGGCAAAAACGGACAAATCTATAAACCACACGATGCTTTCTGTCTGGAAACCCAGTGCTTCCCTGATACTCCAAACAAGGAAGATTTCCCAACCTGTATCTTACAACCAGGCCAGGAAATGAAGGCAAAGACCGTTTATTCTTTTGAAGTTTAATATATATTCATTGCGAGAACAGGAGTGGAGAATCATTCTGACTCGCAATGATGCATATTCTCAAAAGTTTTTTTAATCATTAAAAGTTTTAATTGTAAATTCTCAAAATTCAGAGTATTATTATATATTATACTTTGGTTATAATTATGTGAGGTATTGTAATGGATGTACAATTACAGGAACTGATTGATAAAATCAAGAAGGATGGCGTTACTGCTGCAGAAAAAGAAGCAGCAAAAATAATTGCCGATGCTGATAAAAAAGCTGCTGCAATTATTCAAAACGCCGAAGAACAGGCCGAGCAGATTAAAAAAGATGCTATGGCTGAAACAAAACGCATGCAGAAAGCAAGCGATGAAGCAATTGTTCAGGCAGGACGCAACATGCTCATTTCTTTCAAAGATTCAATTGTTGCAGAACTGGATGGACTTATTCAGGCAGAAACCGCAAAGGCTGTATCAAAAGACATCCTTGCTAAACTTGTGCCAGAAACAGTAAAAATCTGGGCAAAAAACTCAGATGCTTCAGAACTTTCTGTTTTGTTAAGCGAAAAAGACTTAAAGGCTTTGGAGAATTCTCTCAAAACTCAGCTCAAGGCCGAAATTAAAAAAGGATTGGAAATTAAACCGGACAAAACTCTTAGCGCAGGCTTTAGAATCGGTGTTAAGAATGGTGCGGCTTACTATGATTATTCTGCAGAAGCACTTTCAGATATGTTTGCAGCATATCTAAATCCAAAAGTTGCAGGTCTTATGAAGATTGCTGCAAAGGACGCAGAATAGTGGCATATTATTATCTGGTTTCACAGTTACCAAACATCTCTACTGGCGAAAGCAAGTCTAACCTTCCTTTGAACACAGTTCAATTCCATGAAGTTGCTTCACGCTTTATTGCGCCAAAAGAAAAAGCTGTATTAGACGGACTTTCTCTTGTTCCTCCAAAGGAGCTTAGCAAAACCGGTTCAGCATTTCTTGATGTATGGTACGAAAAAGAAAGAAACCTGCGATGTGCACTTGCACAGATTCGTGCTCAGAAAATGAAGAAGGATAGTGTGCCTCTTCCTCCAGGCTGTACAGCAGATATTATTTCTGCAGCCCGTACCGCTGTTGGAATGGACAGTCCTTTAAGTGCCGAGCAGTTTCTTTATGACTACAGGTTACGCCTGCTTGATGACCTGCGTCCTCTGGATGCATTCTCTATTGATGCGGTGTACGCCTACGGCATCAGACTTATGCTTGTTGAACGCATGCGCAAGTTTGAAGTTGAAAATGGAAAGACATCTTATCATAAGATTTATGATGAAATTTTGGATGGAGATAAATAATGACTGATACAAAAGCTAAAGTAGTCGGCATTAACGGAAACATGGTCACAATTGAATTTACTGGCTCTGTTTCCATGAATGAAGTAGGCTATGTAAATGTTGACGGAAAGAAGCTTAGAGGTGAAGTTATCCGTATCCGCGGTAACAAAGCCCAGATGCAGATTTTCGAAATGACACAGGGAATCAAAGCCGGAGATAAGGTTGACTTAGTTGGAGACCTTCTTTGTGCAGAATTAGGACCTGGACTTCTTGGACAGACCTTCGATGGTTTGCAGAATCCTCTTCCACTTGTTGCCGAAAAAGCAGGCTTCTTCCTTGAACGCGGTGTTTATGTAGACTCACTCCCACGCGATAAAAAATGGGACTGGACACCTTCTGTGAAGGTTGGAGCAAAGGTTCTTCGTGGAGATCCTATTGGTTCTGTACCTGAAGGTCCTTTTACACATAAAATTCTTGTTCCTTTTGATTTACTTGGAATGTATACAGTAAAGAAAATTGAAAAAGCAGGAAAACATACAATTGAAGATACAATCTGTGTAGTAACAGACGAAAAAGGAAAAGATCATAAGCTTACAATGGCATTCAAGTGGCCGGTAAAACGTGCCGTAGACTGCTATGCAGAACGCCTTGCTCCATCTGAACCAATGGTTACACAGGTTCGCCTTATTGATACTTTCTATCCTGTTTCTAAGGGTGGTACATATTGTATTCCAGGTCCATTCGGTGCCGGTAAGACAGTACTTCAGCATACAACATCACGTAATGCAGACGTTGATATCGTAATCATCGCTGCCTGTGGTGAACGTGCTGGTGAAGTTGTAGAAACAATTAAAGAGTTCCCGGAATTGAAAGACCCAAGAACAGGTCGTTCACTTATGGAACGAACAATCATCATCTGTAACACTTCTTCTATGCCGGTTGCTTCCCGCGAAGCTTCGGTTTATACATCTGTTACACTTGCTGAATATTACCGCCAGATGGGACTTCACGTATTGCTCCTTGCAGACTCAACCTCTCGTTGGGCACAGGCACTCCGCGAAATGTCTGGACGTCTGGAAGAGATTCCTGGAGAAGAAGCATTCCCAGCTTACCTCGAATCTTATATCGCTGCATTCTATGAACGCGCAGGTATTGTAAGGCTCCGTGACGGAAACGTAGGTTCTGTAACAATTGGTGGTACAGTATCTCCTGCCGGTGGTAACTTTGAAGAGCCTGTAACTCAGGCAACCTTGAAGGTAGTAGGTGCCTTCCATGGTCTTAGTCGTGAACGTTCAGATGCACGTAAGTATCCTGCAATTGACCCTATTATTTCATGGTCAAAATATAAATCAGTTATCCGCGAAGACTGGGTAGCTTATGCACGCAAGGTATTCCTTAGCGGTGTAGAAGTAAACCAGATGATGAAGGTAGTTGGTGAAGAAGGTACAACAACAGAAGACTACATCGAATATCTTAAGAGTGAATTCCTTGATGCAGTTTATATGCAGCAGAACTCATTCGATGAAATTGATGCTGCTGTAAGTCCTGAACGTCAGCGCTATGTATTTGCAAGAGTTCTTAAAGTTCTTGGTTCTGATTTTGAGCTTGAAGACAAAGATACAGCACGTAACTTCTTCAACCAGATGCGTCAGAAGTTCATAGACTGGAACTATTCATTATGGAACAGCGACAAGTTCAAGAAAGCAGAAAAAGACATAGAAGCACACTATGATTCTGCTAACGGCAAGGTTCGCGATGATGTTAAAGCAATGCTTAAGGATGGTAAATAATTATGAACAAAGTTTATAGTAAGATTGAATCCATCGTCGGAAGCGTTATCACTGTAAAAGCAGACAATGTTGCTTATGGTGAGCTTGCCGAAATTGAAACACGCTTTGGTAAGTCTCTTGCCGAAGTTAATAAAATCGAAGGTGATATTGTATCGCTCCAGGTATTTGCCGGAGGACGCGGTATCAGCACTGGTGACCACATTAAGTTCCTTGGCCATCAGATGGAAGTATCTTTCTCTGATGATTTGCTTGGACGTATTTTCAATGGTTCTGCTCAGCCTCGTGACAATGGTCCGGCTTTGTCAGATTGCCTTGTAACAATTGGTGGTCCTTCTGTAAACCCTTCAAAACGTATCATGGCTCGCCGTATGATTCGTACCGGTATTCCAATGATTGATATGTTCAACACACTGGTTGTTTCTCAGAAATTGCCTATTTTCTCTATTTCTGGTGAACCTTATAACCAGCTGCTTGCACGCATTGCCATGCAGGCCGAAGTTGATGTAATCGTTCTTGGTGGTATGGGTCTTAAATACGACGACTACCTTTATTTTAAGAAGACACTTGAAGACGGAGGTGCTTTAAGTAAGACAGTAATGTTCATGCACACAGCATCTGACCCAACAGTAGAATGTCAGAAAATCCCTGATCTTTCGCTTGCAGTTGCAGAACAGTTTGCCCTCAAAGGAAAAGACGTTTTAGTTCTCCTTACAGATATGACAAACTTTGCAGACTCAATGAAGGAAATCGCTATTACACAGGAACAGGTACCTTCTAACCGTGGTTATCCTGGTGATTTGTACTCTCAGCTTGCCAGTCGTTACGAAAAAGCCGTAGACTTTGACAGCGCAGGTTCTGTAACAATTCTTGCAGTTACAACAATGCCTGGTGATGACGTTACTCACCCGGTTCCGGATAACACAGGATACATTACAGAAGGACAGTACTATCTTAAGGGTGGAAGAATTGAGCCGTTCGGTTCTCTTTCACGACTTAAACAGAATGTAAACGGTGAAACACGCAATGACCACCGTGCATTAATGGATGGTATGATTCGTCTTTATTCAAGCTACAAGGATACCCTCGAAAAGAAATCCATGGGTTTCAACCTTAGTAAGTGGGACGAAAAACTTTTGAATTACGGACAGATGTTCGAAGACAATATGATGGACCTGTCTAAAAATATTCCTCTGGAAGATGCACTTGATTTGGGCTGGAAGATTCTTAGTGAATGCTTTGAACCTGAAGAAACAGGTATTAAATCTTCTTTGATTGACCAGTACTGGCCAAAATAAGCGGTTTTAAGCAGATTGTAGAATCTGTTTAAGTGATTTTAGTGGAGAACATTGAATGGCAAAAATAAAGCTGACAAAAAATGAGCTCAAAGTCCAGAAAGATGCGCTTAAGATGTATAAACGCTATCTTCCTACACTCATGCTCAAAAAACAACAGCTTCAGACAGAAATCCGCACAATCGACGCAAAGGCCAGGGAAGTAAGACAGGCACGTGTTGCTTTAGAGAAAGAATTCGACGAATGGATTGCAGTATTCGGAGAACGCGATGCTTTTAAGCCGGACATGGTAACTGTTAAAAATATCAAAAAAGGCTACGGAAATATAGCAGGTGTAACAATCCCTGTATACGAAGGAGCTGATTTTGGAAGAGGGGATTACGATTTATACGAAGCACCTCTTTGGATTGATATGGCAGCAGACCGTATGGAAAAAGCACTTTCGCTTGATCTTGAAGCAGAAGTTTTAGATGAACAGGTTCGTCTTCTTTCTAAAGAGTTAAAGACAACAACACAGAGAGTCAACCTTTTTGAAAAGGTAAAGATTCCCGAAACTAAGGCCAACATCAAAAAGATTTCTGTTTATCTTGGTGATGAACAGACTGCGGCAGTTGTCCGAAGTAAAATATCTAAAAGAAAATTACAGTCAAAAATTGATGAAGAACAGGAGGCAGCAGAATGATTGAACCGATGAAAAAAGTCTCCATTGTTATTCTCAATAAGGAAAGGGAACAGTCTCTTAAGGCTTTAAGAAAGCTCGGACTTGTTCACCTGGAAAATATTGAAGGCTCTGGCGAAAAGCTTTCTGCATTCAAGGAAACAGTAAATAACGCCCTGCTTTCTGAATCAGTTTTGGGAGAGATTAAACTTCAAAAAAAGAAGGCAAAGGCAAAGCTCCTTTCTGTAGAAGAAACTGCAGAACTTTGTAAGGAAGTTGTTTCCCGTGTTGAACGAAAGAAGGTTTTACTCGACCAGATTGCTTCTGATGCAAACGAGCTTGAACGCTTTTATGACTGGGGTAGCGTAAATCTTAATGATTTTGCTTATCTTAAGGAAAAGGGCATCTCTCTTAAGATGTACGAAATTCCTTCTGATAAGTATAACCTCATAGACAAGGATATCGAAACAATTATTCTTAATAAGGACAGAAAAACAGTCCGCTTTTTAATCCTGAACGGAGGGGAAACAAGACCCGAAAAGCTTTTGCCACAGGCATTCGAAGTTCCTTTCCCACGCGAGGATACAGATTTCTTAATCAAAGAAATTAAGGACAGCGAAAAAGAATTAAACAATATCCAGGCATTCTACGAAGAAAAAGCAGTTTATACAGATTCAATCAAGAATCTTTTGAACTCACTTCAGACAGATATCGAGTTTGAAACAATCAATTCCGGAATGGAAAGAGAAGACCTTGGAAACGTAAATGATCTTGCATGGATTACAGGTTATGTACCGGTTGCAGATATGGAAAAATTCAAGGATTACTGCTCTGAAAACGGATGGGCATACGCTGCAAAAGATCCTTCCGACGAGGATATGGTTCCTACAAAGCTCAAGAACAATAAATTTGTAAGCCTTATCTATCCGCTTACAGACTTCCTTGGAACAGTTCCGGGTTACCATGAATTTGATATTTCGGGCTGGTTCTTACTGTTCTTTACAATCTTCTTTGGAATGATTTTTGGAGACGGTGGTTACGGTGTTTTAGTAACAGTTGCCGCTATCTTCCTTTTATTCGTCAATAAGCTTAAGAAAAAGCCTTCTTCACCGCTGCTTGGTTTAATGCTCCTTCTAGGACTTTCTACCGTTGCATGGGGTGTTGTTACCTGTACATGGTTTGGCCTTTCTGCAGATACATTAAGAAATCTTGGACTTGGTATCTTACCAGATATTTCTGTTCCGGTTCTTTCTAATGCATATACAGAAGTTTCACCAGGTGTAACAAGATACTGGCTTTTACCTTGGAGTAATCCGGGAGAAGGATTATCTAACTCTCAGTGTCTCCAAATTTTCTGTTTTATACTTGCGCTTTTACAGCTCAGCGTTGCACACATCAAATGCGTAATCAAAGACAGAAAGAGCTTAAAGATTTTGGGTGATTTGGGTGCCTTATTCCAGATCTGGGGTATGTTCTACGTAATCCTCATGATGGTAATAAGTAAACGCGATTTCCCTATGGATGCGATAATGCTTTTTGACAAAGTTCCAATCGGTTTATTCTGCATTGCAATGCTTGGTGTTGGATTTGTTTTAAGCTTTATTTTCAGTAACTATGCGGGCAGTATAAAAGATTCAATCCTGGAAAGCTGTAAAAACATCATCTCGGTTCTCCTTGGTGTTGTAAACGTCTTCTCTGATATTCTTTCTTATATACGTCTCTGGGCCGTAGGTCTTGCAGGAAGCGCAATCTCTGGAACTGTTAATAGCATGGCAGCTCAGATTGCTGGCGGAGAAGCGGGAACTGTCATTGTTCATGCAATTATGTTTGTACTTATGATTGTACTCATAGTATTCGGACATGGATTGAACATGATTTTGAACCTTCTTTCTGTAATAGTTCACGGTGTTCGTTTGAATACACTCGAATTTTCAAGTCACCTTGGAATGGAATGGAGCGGATTCAAATATAAGCCGTTTAGTGAAGAAAAAGTATAAATTTTTAGACACCTTAGTAAAAGGTATAAACGAAAAAATAATCCGCACGGGCGGAAAAGGAGTAAAATATGGAATTTTTTGGTGATCTTGGAGCTGCTATTTGTATGGGAATTGCTGCTCTTGGTTCAGCAATCGGAATTGGGATTGCAGGCCAGGGTGCGATTGGAGCATGGAAACGTTGTTATATAAATAATAAACCTGCTCCATTTATTCTTACAGTATTTGCAGGTGCTCCTCTTACTCAGACAATTTATGGTTATCTTTTAATGCTTCTTAAATTAAAAGAATTGGGAACAACTAATCCTGGTATGTCATTAGGACTCGGTCTTGCTTCTGGTATTGCAATGGCTCTTTCTGCTATCGCACAGGGTAAAGCAGGTGCTGCCGCTTCTGATGCTTACGGTGAAACAGGGAAAGGATTTGCTCAGTACCTTATGATCGTAGGTCTTTGTGAATCTGTAGCTTTGTTCGCAATGGCATTCAGCTTGATTGCATAAGTATTAAAATATAATCATTATGTAAAACGTTACCTCAATTATTCTCCTCGGGGTAACGTTTTTTTTGTTTAAAGCATGACTCAAGAGCGTTTTAAGTATATAATAAAAATATGTCAGAACTTTTTCTTAAACCGCGCCTTATAACTCTTGGTGGAAAGGGAATCACAAAAAAAATCTCTATTGGTGGCTCTTCTCCTGTAACAATTCAGACAATGTGGAAAGAGCCCATAGACAAAATAAAAGATGATGATAAAGCCCTTCACGAGCTTTTAATTAAAATAAATGACCTTCAGGCTATCGGCTGTGATATAATCCGTTTTGCAGTTCCGGATATTCCAAGTGCACAGAGCCTTGTAAAAATTGCAGAACACACTTCAATGCCGCTTGTTGCAGACATTCATTTTGATTATCTTTTGGCGCTTGAATGTCTTAAGGGAAACGTTGCAGCTATAAGAATTAATCCTGGAAACATCGGTTCTATTGACCGCGTAGAAGCTGTTGTAAACGGATGCCGCGAAAATGGTACAGCAATGAGAATCGGTGTAAACTCGGGAAGCCTTCCAAAAGAACTCGCAGAAAAAGTTGACAGAAAAGAAATCAGCCGTGAAGAAGCCCTTGTAGAAACTGCCGCAAGAGAATGCTCGGTATTCGAAGATTTAAAATTTGATCAGTATGCGGTTAGCATGAAGGCAAGCTCTGTAGAAGAGACAATCTTATGTAACGAAAGCTTTGCCAAAAAATACGATGTACCACTTCATATCGGGGTAACAGAAGCAGGGCCTCTTATCACAGGTGTTGTAAAATCAACTATGGCATTTACTCATCTTTTACGCGAAGGAATAGGAAGTACAATCAGGGTAAGCCTTTCTTCTACACCAGAAAACGAAGTTATTACAGGAAGAGAGATTTTACACGAATGCGGCTTAAGAAAGGGAGGAGTAACAATAGTTTCCTGCCCAAGATGCGGCCGACTCGGCTTTGATGTTCATTCCTTTGTAGAACGCTGGCAGACTCGTCTTTTAGCTATGGATAAGGAAATCACTGTGGCTGTTATGGGCTGTGTTGTAAATGGTCCCGGGGAAGGACGCCATGCAGACATAGGAATTGCGGGAACTAAGGATAAAGCAATTATTTTTAAAAAAGGAAAAATAGTACAAACAATTGATGCAAAAGATGCCGATAAAGTATTTGAGAAGGAATTATTATCTTTATGAAAAAGACATTAACTTTATTTTCAATTTTATTTTTATCTTTTGGCTTATTTGCACAGTCACGCATAAATGCAGACTATAATCAGGCATTCAGACAGGCAAAGAATTATTATGCCCAGAGTGATTATGGACGGGCAATGAAGTATGCAGAAGATGCCATCAGATTTAAGAAAAATACAATCGACAGTGAAGTTTCTAAAATAGAAAACAGCCTTTCTTCTAAGGACGTAAAGCGCGCTCAGGGGAAAATCTCGGATATAATTCCAATCCTCCGCGAAAGAGAAGAAAACGACTGTATAGACATCATCAATTATTATATGACAAAAGAGGGAGCAGAATACTTCCACGATTCAATCTATAACCTCATTGCCCACATCAAAACTCAAGACGAATTCCCCGAAGCTCAAAAGCTTCTTGGAGACATTTATAAAATCGAAGGTGAATATACACTTGCAGAAAGTTTTTACAGAAAAGCGCTCAACAATTTTGAAATTCTTGATGTTCCGGATGAAAAATACGAAATCTTATATACAATGGCAGATTTAAGCCGACTTACAGGTGAATACGAAAAGATGGAACTCCGCCTTTTAAATATCACAGGTAAGGAAAGTTTTGACCGCCGCAACATGATTTTAAAATCCGCTTTAAACGTAATTTCCAGAAACAATAATACAAGTGTAGATAAGCTTTTTGAACTCTACCGCTACGACGACTACTATAGCCTTAAAGCTTACTGTCTTCTTTCTGATTATTACGAAAATGCAGGCCTTACAGAAAAGGCGATGAGTTTTAGCGCGATTGCCGTAATCACTGGTTTTACAAAAATGGAAGAAGTGATTAAAAAACGAAACCTTGATTATGAATACACAAACCTTCAGGATTTTTTAGTAGAAGTTTCGCATTACGAAGATTTAGTTGAATGGGGAACAGAAAATAATATCTGGAAGAGCTTTAATAATCTTTATAACCTTAGTAAAAAACTTGGATATACTAAATTTTCTACAGATTTATTAAAGGTACTGGCAAAAGACTGTCCTGAACCATACTATCAGAATACAGCTGTATTAGAGCTTTCAAGATTAAAATAATATTTCTGTGGCACGTGAGATTTAATTCAAGCCCAAAGCAGACTCAATTCTAATAATGAAGTCCAATTCCAAAGAAGATTTCGTAAGAAGAAGGATTAGCGCGCCAGTCTGTGTTTAAATATTTAGAAAGAAGCTTTCTTCCAATATCAATTCCAAGACTTCCACGCACTGTAAAGCTTGACCATTTTACAGGATAAACAAGAACTTCAAAGCCTGCAGCATAGTATCCGTCTTTTGGATTAAACCATTCCTTTGTAACTTTATTATAGCTTAAACCAATGTCTATAAAAGGCGAAATCTGGCAGTCAAAATTAAAGTATGACATTATGCGTCCTGTAAAGTTCGTAGTAAAAAGATGGAATGGAAAATCAAGATTTAAGGTAATTACACCAATACTTTTTACAGCTTCCCATCCGTTTTCAAAATACTGAGTATCTCTTATACCGCGAAGGCGATCTCCAAAGTTTGTTCCATCAGTGCTTATAAAAGGATTTGATTCTATGCCGGTAAAAAGAAAGTATGTATAAAGATCTGCGCAAAAACCGATGCGGTCAAGAAAATCAATTTTATCTGTATATTTTATATTAGAAAAGAACTTTCCTTCGAGCGAAAGGGAAGGGAAAAGCCTGTCTTTACTAAAGTTATATTCGTATGCATTAGAGATGGAAGCAGAAAGACCCGAGCGCATATCATTTTTCCAGTTGATTCGTCCGACAGAAAGTGAATGACTGAAGGTTATGGCAGGACCAAGTAAATCTGAGTTCAACTGATTAATTCCATCCTTATCGTAATTTACGTTGAAAGAAAGCGAAGGTGAATAATTTAAATCTCCGTACCTTTTGAACGAAGCAAGTTTAAACGGAACAGAAAAAGCTATGTTGTTATTAAAATAAAAATTGTCGTCATAAATATTGTAATCAAAGTTGTTGATTATTTTCTGGTAAACTTCGAAAACATAAGAATGATTTTTTTTGGGAAGAGTAAACTTTAATCCTGTTTTTGTGCTGAACTCAGGAGTGTGTTCGCCGAATGTGTAATCAAGGGAATAATCGTTTACAAAAACTGCATCAAAGATTCCGGCTTTAAAAGGATAGTCAAAGTCGAATTGTAAACCGATTTTATATTTTGTTTCGGCTCCCGATGTATCTACGTGGAAGTTGAGCTCGGAATTCATTGTGTTCATTGTGCCAAGAAAGTTTGTGTCTTTAATCTTGAGTTTAAAAAGAAAACCGTCGTTCGAATCGTACTTTGGATAAGGAACGGCGAGGATATGGATAGAATCTTCTGTTGTAACGTTTAAGGTAACAGGAGTGTAAGAATCTTTAGAAGAGGGTTTTCCGTATACAAGCAGAACCTGAACAGAGGCAAAAGCACGTGTGTTTTTTAAGCGGGTTTCTAAATCTTCGCTGTATAATTCTACATCTTCTTTTGTTTCAAAGATTTTATTGTAATCAACAGGGACAGCCTGCGAGATTGCATATTCACTTGTAACTGCAAGAAAATCCCATGAAGAAGGTTTTAATTCATAGTTTACCTTTTCGATTTTATAGCCCTGAGCATTCAGATTTACAAAGATAAAGAGAAAGACAAAAGCAGCAAAAAATCTTTTCATTTAATAGGCTCCTTTACCAACTAAGACAACACCAACGGTTTTTATTAAAATCCAGATATCAAGCCAGACAGACCAGTTCTGAATGTAATATGTATCGTAATAGATTCGCTCTTCGTAACTTGTCTCTGATCTTCCCGAAATCTGCCACATACCAGAAAGTCCCGGAGCAACAGAAACAACATAATCTTTATGAGAGCCGTATTTTTCAAGCTCATCCTTTGTTACAGGGCGCGGGCCTACAAAACTCATCTGACCTGTAAAAATATTTATAAGCTGAGGAAGTTCATCAAGGCTTGTTTTTCTTAAGAATTTACCGAACTTTGTTACACGAGGATCATCTTTAAATTTTCTTTCGGCTTCCCATTCAGCTTTTCTTACAGGATCTGTTTTTAAGATTTCTTCGAGCATTTCCTGGGAGCGTATGTTCATGGAGCGGAATTTCCAGCATTTAAATTCTTTGCCATCTTTACCGATTCTTTTGTGTCCGTAGAAAACAGGGCCGCGCGAAGTAAGCTTTGTTAAAATCATCAGGAGGATGAAAACCGGAATCAGAATTGGAGAAAAGAACACGATGAGGAAAATATCTAATAATCTTTTTAAAATCAGGTTTGATCTGAATGTAAGGTTATGTGTAGAAGAAAATCCAATTATGCCGTCTATATCTTTAATGTGCTGTGTACTTGTAAAAGAGTTCTGAATTCTTGCAACAGAAATTGTGTAGCGGTAATTATTCATCACTTCCGAGATGTTTCCCTTGTAGTCAACAATTACCGCATTTTTAATATTATATTCGTGAATAAAGTTAATTATGTCTGTGTCTTTTGGAGAAAAAATCGGGATGCCCTTGTATTCTTTTTCTTTTACAGTTCCCGATTCGATTATAGCGCATGGATAGTAGCCAAGGTATCTTTTTGTCATCAACTTGTCGATTACAGGAGCAGCGCTTAAATTATTGCTGTAGATAACGGCCGGAACACCATACCACTTTGTTTTAGAAAAAAGGACTTTTGTAATATCACGGATTCCAGGCAGGAGGAAGAGCGAAAAGATGAAGGCCAGAAGGAAGGCCATGATTAAGTGAAGGTCCTGAGTATAAGACTGAATGTTCTTTAAAAAAGCAAAACTGTTTTTCTGCGAAAAGATTGTAGAAAAAATGATTGTAGTGAATGAAAAGAATGTTCCCGTTGCATATTTTTTTACCTCTTCTGCAGGCGAAATCATAATGCCGGGATAAAGTCCAAGTATTGCAAAAAACAGAAGGATGATTGGTAAAAAGACAGTGTAGTTTATGAAAGATCTGAATTCTATATCGTGAGTGGCAATAAGGTTTACAAAAAAGAATCCTAAAATGATGCAGAACATGATTGTAAAAATATCGATGAGGAATGCTGAAAATCCAGTTACGAAAGTGCTTGTGCGGGGAAATTCTTTTTTGATGTACGCCTTAAAGTCTGA
>JAEEGG010014780.1_pt1 | contig 16472 bp, 14 predicted proteins | sample 9134161 | NCBI WGS metagenome assembly JAEEGG01 (sample SAMN16246543, study PRJNA631951) | gut metagenome | biome: gut microbiome; feature: rumen; material: CR-attached | host: Bos | place: Iran: Karaj | collected 2018-10
AATGCACTTACTGCCAATTCATTACTATTCGCCCCCCATTTCATTACGTTTTACCAACTAAAAAGTAACTAATTGAATCGCGTTTAGTTACTTTTTGCAATAAAAAAAGAGTTGCCGAAGCAACTCTTAGATGAATAGTGTAGATAAAGACACCTTTGGAGCAATCAATAACCTTGCTCCATTTTCTTCTGGTTGTGCATGTCATAAATAAAATATGCCACGCCAATAATTCCCACTATAATAAAAAGAATAATCAGTTCCATATTTATATGTCTTTATTTCCTTTATTAAAATATACGTTACCAATTCCCAAAAGAGTCAGTGAAATGATGATTCCTCCCATCGTTAGATAGATAGAATACTCTTTTTCACCAAAGAGGCTACCAATCACCATACCTCCAAAGACTAATTTTGCGATGTCGATATAAATCTCTGCAGTATGCAGGTTCTTTCTGCTGCGAATTTTGCGAAGATTCTCGATCATTTCTGCTTTTGTCAGCTGTTTATTCAGCTGCGATACAGGGGCCTTAGCCCGTTCACGTCTCGTACTCATCGGCAAAAGTAGTTAAAAGATTCCACACTTGCAAGCATTTTGCACGAAAACTCACATTTTTTAGCTTTTTTCTTTTTCATAAGCATATCAATTTAAGAGAATAATTATGTTGACGGTGCAAAGATATCGTAAATCTGGCAAAAATCAAAATTTTCAGCCCCTTTTTTGGCCTTATTCCCCAAAAAATACCTACCTTTGCAAAAAAAAGAGTCACGATGAAGTTTTCTCCTCATATTTTTGTAAATTTGCACCATAAATAATTATTCGTGACAATATGAGCAACAAAGAACCTGGCTACGTTTACATACTGACCCGCTCGACCTCTGGTCGCTTGCATACTTGCAAGAATCCCAGTTTTCGCGAAGATTGGGTAAAGATCGGCAGAGAATCCTGAGTTCAAGATGTCTCAAATTGATATTTATCGCTGATTGTTATTCCGGATAAACTCAAATAATAGTAGTATTATGAGAAATAAAAGAAAAACGACATCAGAATTTATTTCCGAAGCACAAGATGTACACGGAGGATTGTTCGATTATTCTGAAGTGGAATACATCAATACTCATACACCAGTAAAGATAAGATGCAAACAATGCGGTGCTGTTTTTCTTCAAGAACCAGCAAGCCACCTTTCGGGTAGTGGTTGTCCTAAGTGCGCCCGGAGGCAAACACATTTAAGAGTAAATCAAGAACAGTATATTGAAAGAGCCAAAGCCGTTCACGGGAACAAATATGACTACTCAAAAACTAAATACGTTAATATGCATACAAAAATCATCATAATATGTCCAACTCATGGTGAGTTTATACAAAATGCGCAGTCACACATTTCTGGAAGCGGCTGTCCAAAATGTAAGCGTGATAATCATATAAAAAGAATAACTAAGGATTTGAGTTATTTCTTGGAAAAAGCAAAAATTGTACATGGGGATAAGTATGACTACTCAAAAGTGGATTATAAAGGTAGTAGGCAGAAAGTGTGTATCATTTGTCCTGTACACGGTGAGTTCTATCAAGGTCCTGCGGAACACTTACAAGGGCATGGATGCATTCACTGCGGGAACGCCCAAGACGATAAACGCCTAACCACAGAGGAATTTATAAAACGTTCAAGAGAGATACATAAGGATAAATACGATTACTCCAAAGTTGATTATCGGAATAATCGGGAGAAAGTTTGCATTATATGTCCTGTACACGGTGAGTTTTTACAACGACCAGGTGAACATTTGAAAGGAAGTGGATGTTACGCGTGTGCTAATGAAGTCAAAGGGCAATCCAGAAAATCCAACCGCGATGAGTTCATCGCTAAAGCTAAGGAAGTCCATGGCAATTATTATGATTATTCAAAGACTAACTATGTAAATAGTAAACATAAAGTATGTATCATCTGTCCGAAACATGGCGAATTCTGGCAATCTCCAAATGCTCATCTTCATGGTTACGGATGTATGGATTGCGGACGCGAAAAAACAATGGAAGTACAAAGAGGTAATACCGAAGAGTTTATCACAAAAGCAAAAAAGATTCACGGAGACAAATATGATTATTGCAAAGTTCAATATGAGCGAAATGATAGAAAGGTTTGTATAATCTGTCCGAAACATGGCGAATTTTGGCAATCGCCATTAAGTCATCTTGAAGGAAATGGATGTCATAAATGCAAACAGACAAAAGGAGAAACAAAGATAGAACTTTATCTTAAAAGGAATTCCATTAACTATGAAATGGAACATGTTTTTAGTTGCAAAGGTTATCAATACAAACGAAGATTGTTTAAGGTAGACTTTTGGCTAAAAGAGAAAAATCTTATCATAGAATATAATGGTATACAACATTATCAAGAAAACTCCTTTATGGGAGGTCAAAAACGTTATTTACAAAGGCAAAAAAGAGACGCTGATTTAAGGGATTACTGCCAACGTAATAATTTCAAGTTATTGGAGATTCCATATAATGAATTTAAAAACATTGACAGAATTTTAGATCTTTATTTGAAAAGTGAAAAATGAAGTTATTTGTTTATTTGGAATAATTGATTAACTTTCTTTGCAAGCAAGGCGAACAAGTTCGAGCGGGAAACGAAATAAAAGAAAGACGAGAACAAAACTAAGATGTTTTTGAGTACAAAATTGATGAATTTGAAGAAAAAGATGTAACTTTGCAAACGGAATATGACAAAAGAGGATAAAGACATATTGTTACGATTGCTGCAGCAACATAAGGAGCTGGGTATATCAGAGCAGATAGACTACCAGAAGTTCTATCTGTACTCCATCATTACACATTCAACGGCTATCGAAGGCTCAACGGTGACGGAGGTTGAGGCGCAACTACTGTTTGATGAGGGTATCACCAGCAGTAAGCGTACCATGATGGAACAGATGATGAACCTCGACCTGAAAGCTGCTTATGATTATGGTATGCAGTGGATTAAGCAACATGAAGACATTTCGATCGACTGGCTCGTATTGCTGGCATCGAGGGTGATGGCTCGGACGGGTAGTGAGTATCACGCTGCTGGCGGAGATTTCTCTGCTGCCAAGGGTGAACTGCGCAAACTGAATGTTACGGCAGGATTGGGAGGAAAGTCGTATATGTCATATTTGAAAGTGCCTGCACGTCTGGCCGCTTTCTGCGAAGAACTTAATCGTCGCCGTAAAGCCCTTGACGCCAAGGATGTTGCAGCCATCTACGAACTGAGTTTCTGGGCGCATTTCGAGTTGGTAACTATCCATCCCTGGGCTGATGGTAATGGCAGAACATGCCGTTTGCTGATGAACCTGCTGCAGATGGAGTTTGACGTATTACCAACCAAGGTGTTGAAAGAGGATAAAGCAGAGTATATACAGGCCCTGATAGATACTCGTGAGCACGAGGATATCAACATTTTCATCAGTTGTATGACCCGTCTGCATTGCCAACATCTGAGAGCAGATATCGACCATTATATTGAATCTACCAGCGAGAAAATGGTCGATAAACAGGATTTGAAGCAGGAAATGGTCGATAAATGGTCGATAAAGCCGTCTTTGGCAGAGAAACTGGTCGATATTCTGGAATTTGTGGCCGAAAAGGATGAATTCACTACAGAACAAATTGTCAGCCACTTTGGCTTTAGTACTACCACCGCCAAGCGCTATCTGCGCCAACTCACCGAGTTTGGCTATCTGGAGGCACATGGTGGCAATAAAAACAGAACTTATAGCAAACGGTAGCTTTGCAGCATCATTTGAATATCTATGAGATACAGAATAAAGAAAGAAACTAAGCCGACTTTACCTACATACGGCAAATATAAGGCTGTGGCTGTGCATTATCAGACCATTGAGAGTCGACAGATTGCTGAAGAGGCAACCAGAGGAATGACCATCAGCGCTGGTGTGCTGGAAGGTATCTTGATGAATGTGGCAGAAGTGGTGAGGCGCCATCTAAGAAATGGCGACAAGGTGCGTCTAAAGGATATCGGTCTGCTGAAACTGGAGATCGAGAGTGAGAAAGTGGATAACCTTAAGGACTTCCGTGCCAAGAAACATATCCGAGGTGTGCGTCTGCACCTGATCCCAGAAAGTTATGAAGGTTCTCAAGAACTCTACAAGGACATCACTTTCGAGAAAGACCGCAATTACGTGGAGGAATAATAACCAAAACAATATAGAGATCGTGGAATTGTTGAGGAAAAGGTAGGTTTTCATAATAATTTGAAAGAAAATGGCGTTTTTCTTTTGCTATTTGCCATATTTATATTACTTTTGCAGCCAATTTAGAAATTAATGCATTAATTACAGGATAATATGGCAAAAATGAAAGGCGCCATTGTGGTGGATACTGAGCGTTGCAAGGGATGTCAGCTTTGCATCATCGCCTGCCCTCAGAAAGTCATCGCCTTGGCCAACAAAGTGAATCTGCATGGTTATCCCTATGTGGAGGCTGTCAATGAGGAAGCCTGTGTGGGCTGTGCCTCATGTGGCATCGTCTGCCCTGACGGGTGTATCACCGTGTATCGTAAAAAAGTGGAGGAATAAGCTATGGCTGAAGAAAAGAGAGAAGTTGTGTTGATGAAAGGCAACGAGGCGATTGCCCACGCTGCTATTCGTTGCGGATGCGACGGCTATTTCGGCTATCCTATTACTCCGCAGAGTGAAGTGATTGAGACGCTGGCTGAACTGAAGCCTTGGGAGACCACTGGTATGCAGGTGGTTCAGGCTGAGAGTGAGCTGGCTTCGATTTACATGGTCTATGGCGCTGCCGGAGCTGGTAAGCGTGCGATGACCTCATCGAGTTCTCCTGGTGTCGCTCTGATGCAGGAAGGTATCACCTACATGGCTGGTGCTGAGGTGCCGGGTGTGTTTGTGAACGTTCAGCGTGGCGGTCCTGGTCTGGGAACCATCCAGCCTTCGCAGGGTGACTATTTCCAGGCTACCCGTGGTGGTGGTAACGGTGACTATAAGGTGATCGTACTGGCTCCGTCTTCTGTTCAGGAGATGGCCGATTTTGTGGATCTCGCTTTTGAGTTGGCCTTCAAGTATCGCAATCCCGCTATGATTCTCTCTGACGGTGTGATTGGTCAGATGATGGAGAAGGTGGTGCTGCCTCCCTACAAGCCCCGTCGTACGGATGAGGAGGTGATCAAGCAGTGCCCTTGGGCTTCTACTGGTAAGCCGAAGAATCGTGAGCGTGTGGTCATCACTTCTCTGGAGCTGAAGCCTGAGATCATGGAGCAGCGCAACATCGCTCTCCAGGAGAAATATGCTAAGATTCAGGAGAATGAGGTTCGCTATGAGGAGCAGCTGATGGACGATGCAGAGTATGCTATCGTCGCCTTTGGTTCTGCAGCCCGTATCGCTGAGAAATCTGTGGAGATTGCCCGCGAGCAGGGTATCAAGGTCGGACTGTTCCGTCCTATCACGCTGTTCCCGTTCCCTGAGAAGCAGATTGCTGAGTTGTCGAAGAAGGTGAAGGGTATCCTCGTGGCAGAGATCAATGCTGGTCAGATGGTACAGGATGTTCGCTTGGCTGTGAATGGCGCTGTGCCTGTAGAGCAGTTCGGTCGTCTGGGAGGTATCGTGCCCGATCCCGAGGAGATTGTTGAAGCTTTAAAGAAGGTCATGTAAGTTATGGATAGAAATCAAATAGTTCAACCAGAGAATATCGTCTGCAAGAAGCCGACGCTGATGAACGACAACAACATGCACTACTGCCCGGGCTGTAGTCACGGTGTGGTGCATAAGCTCATTGCCGAAGTCATCGAAGAGATGGGTATGGAAGACAAGGCCGTAGGTGTAAGCCCTGTAGGCTGTGCCGTCTTCGCGTACAATTATATAGATATTGACTGGCAGGAGGCTGCCCACGGTCGTGCTCCCGCACTGGCTACGGGTATCAAGCGCTGCTGGCCTGATCGTCTGGTGTTCACCTATCAGGGTGATGGTGACCTGGCTTGTATCGGTACCTGTGAGACCATCCACGCCCTGAACCGTGGTGAGAACATCGTGATTATCTTCGTCAACAATGCCATCTACGGTATGACGGGTGGTCAGATGGCTCCTACGACCCTGATTGGTCAGAAGACCTCTACTTGTCCTTATGGCCGTGATCCTCAGTTGCACGGCTATCCCCTGAAGATGGCAGATATCGCTGCTGGACTCGAGGGTACTTGCTACGTCACTCGTCAGAGTGTGGAGTCTGTGGCCTCTATCAACAAGGCGAAGAAGGCACTGCGCAAGGCTTTCGAGGCTTCGATGGCTGGTAAGGGTTCATCGCTCGTGGAGTTCGTTTCTACCTGTAACAGCGGTTGGAAACTCACGCCTGCTAAGGCTAACGAATGGATGAAGGAGAATATGTTCCCCTTCTATCCCAAAGGAGACTTAAAAGATACGACAGACAAATGAAAAAGGAGATAATTATTTCAGGTTTCGGAGGTCAGGGCGTGCTCTCGATGGGTAAGATTCTGGCCTATAGTGGACTGATGGAGGATAAAGAGGTGACTTGGATGCCTGCCTACGGTCCTGAGCAGCGTGGTGGTACGGCCAACGTGACGGTGATCGTCAGCGATGAGCGCATCTCTTCGCCTATCCTCAGCAAGTACGACATCGCTGTGGTGCTGAACCAGCCCTCGCTCGAGAAGTTCGAGCCGAAGATCAAGCCTGGTGGTATCCTGATTTACGACGGCTTTGGCATCATCAACAAGCCTACTCGTAAGGACATCACCATTTATGAGATCAACGCTATGGACAAGGCTGCCGAGATGAAAAACGGTAAGGTGTTTAACATGATCGTACTCGGTGGACTGTTGAAGGTGGCTCCTGTAGTGAGCGACAAGGGCGTGGAGAAAGCTTTAAAGAAGACTCTTCCTGAGCGTCACCACGACCTCATCCCCCTGAATATGGAGGCTCTGAAGGAAGGTGCTAAGATTATCGAGGAAGTCTAATATACAGTAATCCCTCGCCAATCGGCGAGGGATTATTGTTTTAATTTGTATGTGCCTTGCAGCGCTCGGTATAGAACTGACGGAAGTCAGACCATTTGTAATAAGGATAAGCGTCGGAAGGCAGAGGGAGACTAGCCTCTGAGCCATTGAGCAGACATTTGACGAGGATATCGTCAGAAGCTTTTTTCCCTCGATAGAAAATCAACTGGATATTCGATGCCTTGCAGGTCTGCCAGTTTTGGTAGATATTCTTCACCTCGTTAGGATCCTCAGGGTCAGTGTCGGCTCCATTGATGCCCATGAGTACCGTCAGCGGTCCAAGGCAAGTATCATGGCCGAAACGAAGATCGGCAATATGGTCACTTTTCCCACTGATGACGGCATCGGCCTTTTTGATGAAGTCCTCAAGGATGGGAATCATGTCGTACTGAGGACCGAATACCCAGGAATAAGAGCCGAGGTTTGAGGACTCCCATCGTCTGGCAATCTCTTCATCGGTGATGATATTTCCCATCATACCTTCATGACTGATACTGGGGAGCGATGTATAGAGATTGATGAGGTTGCTGGCAACATGGTTCATGTTACCAGGCAGTCCCTCCGTGCTGATAAACATCCTCGAGATGATATGCTCGTTCAGCGAGTCGCTATAGCTGAATTTGTCGCGATTATTTTCGTAACGGGGTTTGGCTTTGGGGAACTTCCGTCGCAATGGATTCTCCCTATCGGTGGGAACGACACCGTCGAGGGTGAAGCGTGAGGACTGCTCGCGGATCTCAATCTTCGGATTGCATTGCACCAGTTCCTGACAGAAGGCCGACATGCTGAGCACGCAGCGACCAGATAGCGAAGAGATGGCCAGTACATTACCACCTTTCTTGAATACCTGCGGGAAGTTATTATACATTGTTCGTGCGATGCGCTGATGCTGTTCCCAGCCCACTTGTGTCAGTTCACTCACACCAGTCTTGAGTTCCTCCTTGGCAGCCATAAACCTCTCATAGAAACCTTCGCCCTCAGTCGTCAGGAGTTGTTTCTTGTGGGCAGTCGTCAAGAGACTGTCCAGCTCCCGATAGAGCATCGCATTCCAATAATAGCGTGATCCGTGGCGACCGTAGTGGCTGATGTAGAACGGTTTGTAACCGCTTGGTGCCTTCGTCAGCTGAGTCGCGGTGAAGGCATAGGGATAATCGGTACCATAACTCTTCTTGGGGTCAGACTTGATCTGTTCGAGTGCAGGTACTTGCTGTGCAGAAGCCGTTAAGCCAAGCACCAAAAATGTCATTACAAATAACTTTCTCATAAGTTAGTCGATTTTGTTAGTTTTGAATAGTTAATATTTTTATGATCAATCTTCTACGATTTTGATACGTCCTTGGGGAGTGGCATAGCTCTGGCCAGTGTTTCCACCGAGGACTGTTCTCAGATAGTCAGACAGTGCCTCGTAATAGCGAAGTGTGCTTTCGAAGAGCACAGGACATTGCTTGAAGCACTCAAAGAATCCGCCTCCTTCGTGGTTATAGTTTGTCAGCGCCACACTATAGGTGCGATTCATATTGACAGGTGCATAGCTACCGTCCTCCTGGAGAATTTCGATATCGCTGACTTTATGACTCTTACTATGGATGGTGAAACGCAGACCTGAACATTGCGGGAAGTTACCGTCGAGTACTGGTACGAGAGCCGTACAACGGGTCAGCATCTGCTGCAGTTGTTCGCCAGTGACAGAGATACGACGCAGGGTGTTGTCGTAGGGCAGCATACCGATGATGTCACCATACGTGATATCACCTGCATGGATGTCGTTACGGATACCACCACCATTTTCGAAACCGATGTCAGCCTTGAGGGCATAACGGTAGGCATCGGCCACGAGGTCACCGGCATTGGTCTCCTGACCACGAACAATCCATTGGGCATTCTCGTCACTCACCACAAGGGTGTAGTCACTATGGGCTACCACCTCTGAGGTCACGGCTTTCACTTTCTGGCGGATGCTATCGGTGATGGCCGAGATTCTGGTGTTCTTGTAAGGAATGTCCTTACTCTTGATAAGTTGGGTGATGAAACGTCCGTCGGGTGTGATAAGCAACTTTCCGACATTGGCGAATTGCGTACCTGTCTGTGTAACGGTGATATCCTTACCATCGAGGTTTTTCACCTTCACTCCCTCGAATATCTCATGCGAATGGCCATCGAGTACGACGTCGATGCCTCTGGTGTTATTCACCAGACGATGGGAACTGAACCCCATCGACTGTGGGGTTTCGCCGACATGTGAGAGCAGCACCACATAATCGGCTCCTTCAGCACGGGCGTTATCGACGGCCTGTTGAACCAGTTGATAGAACGTCTTTGGCTTCAGGTCGTAGAGCAGAATGCCGTTGGTATCGTAGAACGAATAGCCTTCGAGAATCATCGTCTCTGGGGTGCAGGCACCTACGAAGGCAATCTTCTTGTTGCCATACTGATGAATGATATAGGGTGCGAAGAGTGGCTGAGGCTCTCCGGCTTCATAGAGATTGGCGCAAGTCACAGGGGTGCCAGCCTCTTCCAACAGCTGCTTCATGCGAGGTACGCCATAATCGAACTCATGATTACCCAACGTCAGGGCGTGGTAGTCCATATCGTGCAGGATATCAGCAATATACTGTCCCTTCGAGATGGCTCCTGTGGTGTTGCCTTGCAGGAAGTCACCACAACAGACCGCTGCAGCATAGGCTGTATCAGACTTGTTGATGGCATCGCGCAGACCTGCGATCTTCGTATAGCCTTCGATGCCGCAATGGGCGTCGTTCTCGTAGAGAATCACGATGCTCTTCTGATCTGTAACAGGCATACTCTTGATGACAACAGACTCCGAGAGACCACGCTGTTTGTCGGACACCTTCAGGGTGATGTTGCCAGCTTTCTGGCTGCTGCGCACGATGACGACGAGTTGTCCGCTGAAGAGTTTCATCGTCGGCTTCTTAAATGACTCCAGACTGGTGGCGTCGCCGTTGCAGACGGCCTCGAAGGAGCCTGCGCCGGAAACTTCGAAGGTCAGCTGGTCTGCGGCATCGGGAATGAGTGTGCCTTTGGTATCTGTCAGCGAGACGGTCACAAAGGCGAGGTCCTCGCCATCGGCCTTCAGCATGTTGTTGTTCTGCGTCCAGACATCGAGTTGAAGCTTCGAGGGTTTGCCAGCTGTCTTTATGGTCTGCTCGCCTGCTGGCTTGCCGTCGGCATCATACACGATGACCTTGAGTTCTCCTGGCTCATACTTAACCTCGTTCCAGCGCAGACGGTAACGGTCCAGTCGCTCCTTTGGATTTTTCGAAATCTTACCTTGGCTTTTGCCATTAATGAAGAGTTCGGCAGTAGGATAGTCCGTATAGCAATAGACGGGTGTCACCTTGCCCTTGCGTGCCTTTCCCCATGACCAGTGGGGTAGGAGATGGATGGTATGTTCATCCTCATTCCACTTTGAACGATAAAGAAAATATCTGTCCTTTGGCAGACCCGCGAGGTCGCAGATACCAAAATAACTGCTGCGTGCAGGCCAGTATTCATCGTAAGGCGTAGGCTCACCTAGATAGTCGAAGCCTGTCCATACGAACTCGCCGATGACCCACGGATAGTCATCCTGCCATACCCAGTCGTCATCTGGCAGATTGCTCCAAGAACAGTATTCTACATCATAACTGCTACACTGACCGTCGGCTTTTTGTATCGCCATAGGGTCGTAGCTAGGTGCCCATGAGGCATATTGTGAATTGTCCGTCACCTCCACAGGGAACTTATACACCCCACGTGAACTCACTGTTGAAGCGGTCTCAGAACCGAGAAGGAATCCCTGCGGCAACTGTTCGAGATTCTTCTGATATTTGTGTACACGGTAGTTGAATCCTGGTACGTCCATTACCTGAGCAAAACCGCTGTTGAGCGCTGCCTCTGCCTTGTCCATACCCTGAGTAACAGGTCGGGTGGGGTCGAGACTGTGACATAAGCCCTGAAGACGGATGCTGATCTGACGTCCCACTTCGCTGTTCTGTTCTGGAATTTCATTGCCTATCGACCACATCACAATCGAAGGGTGGTTGCGGTTAGCAATGATGAGGTTGGTGATGTCTCTGTCGGCCCACTCATCGAAGAAACGGGCATAGCCGTTCTTACACTTCGGATAACGCCACATATCGAAACTCTCGGCCATGACCATCATGCCTAAAGAGTCGCAGATGTCCATCTGCATCTGACTCGGCATATTGTGCGAGGTTCGGATGGCATCGCAGCCCATCGCCTTCAAGATCTTAATCTGGCGAATCAGGGCGGATTTGTTCACAGCAGCTCCGAGGGGGCCGAGGTCGTGGTGCAGACAGACGCCCTTAAGCTTGCGGGTGATGCCGTTCAGCTGGAAACCATGCTCACGTGATACCCTTACAGTGCGCAAGCCTATGGTGATGGTCTTCTCGTCGATAGCCTTGCCGAAGTCATCGTAGACATTCGGAGCGCCTTTACCATCGTAGAGTGTAATAAGTAACTTATATAAATAAGGTGTTTCAGGTGTCCACAGCTTGGCATCAGGAATGAGGAAAGTTCCGACGGCTACTTTCGTTCCTTTGCGCATTGGGGCAGGAGAGCATGTGATCCTTTTTCCATCAGGGGTGTTGAGGGTCAGTATGACGGGCAATCCCTTCCCCTCTTCGGCATTGATGACAGGCACCTCTACAACAAGCTTTGTACAGTCTTTGTGCTTAGTGGTCTTATAATGCAGTTCAGTATTGGTCGTGATACCCCAGTCATCGATGCGGGCTTTCGCTTTGTTGAGAATGAGCTTCACAGGACGGTATATTCCTGCACCAGGATACCAGCGCGAGCTCTCCTCCACATTCTTGAGGTCAACCTCCAACAGGTTATCGCCTTTTTTGACGAATGGTGTGATGTCCACACGGAAGGCGTTGTATCCGTAAGCCCAGTAGCCGGCTTTTTGGCCGTTGATGAATACCGTCGGCTCTGCCATAGCCCCATCAAAGAGCAGTTCGGCATGTTCGTAGCCCTCGGGGATGGTCAATGAGCGCTTATAGTGTCCTTCGCCAATCCAAGGGAGAGCTCCTGAACGTCCACTTTTCTCTGTGGCCTGTTTCTCTCCATTCTGTTCGATGGCCACCGTCTGCAAATCCCATTTCTTGTCGAAGGGGCCCGCAATAGCCCAATCGTGTGGAACGGATACCTTTTTCCACGTCATTTTATCATGCGAGAATTGCCAATTTTCATTCAGTGTAATCTCATGGCGCGTTTGTGCTGATGCCATCAAAGCGGCCAATAAGAACGTCGTTATCAGTTTTACTTTCATTTCAAATAGTTATTTGTCGTCATTATTTTGCTGCAAATATACGAAAAAATCCCGAAATAGTTGGCTATTTCCTCGGTTTTGTTTAATTTTGCACCTATATTTTCGAAAATAGATACTTTTATGGATTATAAACATCAGTTGAGAAGTGCAGTATGCACAGAAGGTCGTCGTATGGCTGGCGCTAGAGCACTATGGGTGGCCACAGGTATGAAACATGAGCAGTTTGGCAAACCCATTATTGCTATCGTCAACTCGTTCACGCAGTTTGTGCCTGGACATACGCACCTGCATGAGATAGGCCAGATAGTACGTGAAGAAATTGAGAAGATGGGCTGTTATGCCGCAGAGTTCAATACCATCGCCATCGACGACGGTATCGCCATGGGTCATGACGGCATGCTCTACTCGCTGCCCTCGCGTGACATCATCGCCGACAGCGTGGAATATATGGTCAATGCCCACAAGGCCGATGCGATGATCTGCATCTCCAACTGTGACAAGGTGACACCAGGTATGCTGATGGCTTCGATGCGCCTGAACATTCCTACGGTCTTCTGTTCCGGTGGTCCGATGGAGGCAGGTAAATGGCGTGGCGAGAATGCCGACCTGATCACGGCGATGGTGAAGGGTGGCGATCCCACGGTGAGCGACGAGGATCTCGCAGAGATCGAACAGTGTGCCTGTCCTGGCTGTGGTGCATGTTCGGGCATGTTCACGGCTAACTCGATGAACTCGCTGACGGAGGCCATCGGTCTGTCGTTGCCTGGCAATGGCAGTATCCTGGCTACCCACAAGAACCGCATTCAGCTGTTCCGTGATGCTGCACAGCTCATTGTGAAGAACGCGCTGAAATATTATGTGGAGGGTGACGATAGCGTATTGCCTCGTAGTATCGCTACGCGTGATGCCTTCCTCAACGCCATGACACTCGACATCGCCATGGGTGCTTCTACGAATACCGTTTTGCATCTGTTGGCTGTGGCACAGGAGGCTGGGGTAGACTTCAACATGAAGGATATCGACGCCCTGTCGCGCAAGGTGCCCTTCCTCTGCAAACTTGCACCCAACTGGCAGAAGTACTCCATTCAGGAGGAGAACCGTGCCGGTGGTATCCTCGGTATCATGGGTGAACTGGCCAAGGGTGGTCTGCTGAAGCTCGACTGCAAGCGCGTGAATGGCGCAACCTTAGGCGAGGATATCCAGAAATACAGCATCACCGGTGAGACCATCGATCCTGAGGCGGAGCGCATCTATCGCAGTGCCCCTGGTGGAAAGTTCTCTACCGTGATGGGTTCACAGGATGCCCAGTGGGAGACGCTTGATACCGACCGTACCAATGGTTGTATCCGTGATATCGAACATGCCTATACCAAGGATGGCGGTATGGCCGTACTCTTCGGCAACATTGCCCAGGACGGCTGTGTGGTGAAGACTGCCGGCGTCGATGAGTCGCTCTGGCACTTCGAGGGTCCTGCTGTGGTGTTCGACTCTCAGGAAGACGCCTGTGAGGGCATCCTCGGTGGTCAGGTGAAGAGTGGCGACTGCGTGGTGATTACCCACGAGGGGCCGAAGGGCGGTCCTGGTATGCAGGAGATGCTCTATCCCACGAGCTATATCAAGTCGATGCACCTCGGCAAGGAGTGTGCGCTGATTACCGATGGCCGTTTCTCTGGCGGTACGTCAGGTCTGAGTATCGGTCATATCTCGCCGGAGGCTGCCAATGGCGGTAACATCGGCAAGATCAAGGATGGTGACATTATCGTTATCGATATCCCCTCACGCTCGATCAATGTTAAACTGAGCGACGAGGAACTCGCCGCGCGTCCTCAGCAGCCGCTAAAGCGCAACAGATTCGTGTCAAAGGCTTTAAGAGCTTACGCCCAGAGCGTCGCCTCTGCGGATAAAGGAGGAATTAGAATTATTGATTAAAAACGACAACCATGACAACAAAGACAACAGTCTACGACGGCAACTGCCGTCTGCGGGCAGATAAGAAAAAGTTGTTTAAGTTGTTCAAGTTGTAGTAAAATTTTAAAGATGAAAGATAGAATTACAGGATCGAAGGCGCTGATGCGGGCGCTGCAGGCAGAAGGGGTGAAGACCATCTTCGGTTACCCCGGTGGTGCCATCATGCCCGTCTACGATGCGCTCTTCGACTATACACGAGGTGAGAAGAAGTGTTTCGACCATATCTTGGTGCGTCACGAACAGGGTGCCACCCACGCTGCCGAGGGCTATGCACGCGTTTCTGGCAAGGTCGGCGTGGCTTTGGTGACCAGTGGACCTGGTGTCACAAATACTTTGACGGGTATTGCCGATGCCATGATGGACTCTACGCCGTTGGTGGTGATTGCCGGACAGGTGCCTATCGGTGCCCTGGGTACGGATGCCTTTCAGGAGGTAGACCTCGTCGGTGTGGCACAGCCGATCTCGAAATGGTCATACCAGATCCGCCATGCTGAGGATGTGGCGTGGGCCGTCAGCCGTGCCTTCTATATTGCCCGTACTGGCCGTCCCGGTCCTGTGGTGCTCGACTTCCCCAAGAACGCTCAGGTCGAGGAGATCGACTGGGAGCCCTGTAAGGTGGACTTCGTCCGTTCTTACGTGCCCTATCCCAAGCTCGATGCTGAGGCCTTGCGTCAGGCTGCCGAACTCATCAACAATGCCAAGAAACCGTTGGCACTCGTGGGACAGGGTGTGGAACTCGGTAATGCCCAGAGCGAATTAGTCAGATTCCTCGAGAAAGCCGATATCCCTGCTGGTCGTACGATGCTCGGACTCTCTGCACTTCCCTCGAATCATCCGCTGAACGTCGGTATGCTGGGTATGCACGGCAACTATGCCGTGAACCTGAAGGAGCAGGAGTGCGACGTCTTGATTGCCATCGGCATGCGTTTCTCCGACCGTGTGACGGGTAACCTGAAAACCTATGCCAAGCAGGCGAAGATTATTCACCTCGATATCGACCGAAGTGAGATCGACAAGAACGTGAAGACCGATGTGGCTGTGGTGGCTGACTGTAAGGAGTCGTTGCCCGCACTCACGGCACTCCTTAATTCGAACAAACATCCTGAGTGGCGTGAGTCGTTTAAGGCACTCGACGAGCAGGAACGTGTGAAGGTCATCGAGCCCGCCATCCATCCGAAGGAGGGTCCGCTGCTCATGGGTGAGGTGGTGAATGCCGTTGCCGAACAGGCTCCTGATGACGCGGTACTTGTGACGGATGTCGGTCAGAACCAGTTATTTGCAACCCGTTACTTCAAGTATCACCACAAGCGTAGCATCTGCACCAGCGGTGGTCTGGGAACGATGGGTTATGGTATGCCCGCTGCCATCGGAGCGACCTTTGCCGCTTCTGAGCGCTGCGTCTGCTGTTTTATGGGTGACGGCGGTTTCCAGATGTGTATCGAGGAACTCGGCACCATCATGGAACAGAAGGCTCCTGTGAAGATGATTCTGATGAACAACCACTATCTCGGCAATGTGCGCCAGTGGCAGGATATGTTCTGGCTGCGCCGTAAGTCGTTCACGAAGATGATGAACCCCGACTATTCGATGATTGCGAAGGGCTACGGCATCCCCTATGAGGCCGTCAACGACCGTCATGATCTGGCGGCAGCTGTGGGAAGGATGCTCTCTACCGATGGTCCTTATATCCTGGAATGTCAGATCAAGGAGGAGGACAATGTGTTGCCGATGACACCTCCGGGCATGGATGTTGATAAAATGATGCTTGAAATTTAAGAGTATGGAAGAGAAGAAACTATATACGTTGCTGGTGTATTCAGAGAATGTGGCCGGTATTCTGAATCAGATTACCGCTGTCTTTACCCGTCGGCAGGTGAATATTGAGAGTCTGAACGTGTCGGCTTCCAGTATTCCTGGGGTGCATAAATACACCATCACGGCGTGGAGCGATGAGGACCAGATAGTGAAGATTGTCCGTCAGATAGAAAAGAAGATTGATGTGGTGAAGGCCAATTTCTTCACTGATGACCAGTTGTTTATCCGTGAGTCTGGCCTTTATAAGCTGGCTACGGAGAAGGTGCTCGAAAATCCCGAGATATCGCGAACCATCCGACGTTTCGATGCGCATATCATCGAGGTGAACCCCACCTATACCATTGTTATGAAACATGGTATCACAGAAGATATTATCT
>JAEEGG010014781.1_pt1 | contig 16470 bp, 17 predicted proteins | sample 9134161 | NCBI WGS metagenome assembly JAEEGG01 (sample SAMN16246543, study PRJNA631951) | gut metagenome | biome: gut microbiome; feature: rumen; material: CR-attached | host: Bos | place: Iran: Karaj | collected 2018-10
CAATGGGATCCCGATCTCCCTTGAGATGTTTCCGGGGAATACGCTGGACCACCTCACTTTCCGGACAGCCATGCGCAATACGGTGGACACCTTGAACCTGGAACGGTTTATCCTTATTGCCGACCGGGGAATGTATAACGGCACGAATATGTGCCATGTCCTTGACGGAAAGAACGGATATATCGTCTCAAAGAGCCTGAAGAAAAGCACGAAGAAAGAACGGGAATGGGTTCTTGACCAGGAAGGATATACGGTTTCCAGCCCGGATTTCAAATACAAATCGCATATCATAACCCGGACGGTTTCCGATGAATCCGGAAATACACGGAAAATCCGGGAAAAAGTTGTCGTTTATTGGAGCCGTTCCTTCTATGCCAGGGAGAAGCATGAAAATCAATCATTCCTTGACTTTATAGAGAAGCTTAAAGCCAATCCTGCCGGATTCCGGGTTTCCGCCGCTCAGAGCAGGAGCCTGAGAAAGTTCATGAAGAAGGATGTCGTCGATAAGGAAACCGGGGAAATCATTGATTCCGGGAAACTGCTTTCCATGATTGACGAAGACAAACTGACTGAATTCAATGAACTGATGGGATACTACCAGATCGTATCCTCCGAGCTGGAAATGGATGATCTGGAAATCATTGATAAGTATCACGGATTGACCCGCATTGAAGACCAGTTTCGTGAGATGAAGGGTACGCTCGAGACCAGACCGATCTGGGTCAATACGCCGGAGCACATTCATGCGCATCTCCTGATATGTTTCATGGCTCTGACCATGATGCGGGTGATCCAGTACAAAATAAAAAAATCCCTGCCCGATGATAAGAGCAAGGATCTCAATTGGACTTATGGTATGCCGGGCAAACGGTTTCAGAAAGCCCTGAGTTCCTGGACGGTTGACCAGATTTCTGATCAGTACTACCGGATGAGCAATATTCAAAATGAAGATCTCTTGACGATCTGCTCCGCTGTGAATCTCCATTTGCCTTTATCGCTATTCACTCGCGGTGCTCTTCGTTCCTTGAAAGCTTCTGTATTGGTTTTCTGACTGCACGTACGAATTATTTTGGCGTAATTGTCCTTCTTCCCTTGTCCGCCTTGTGTTTTTTCTCCTTTGTGGTGGCAAAGTCGGGAGAACCATGTTCCCTATCAGGGATTGCTTGTGGGAAAATGTTGTCTCTATTGCCATTGTTTCACTTGATGGAAGCATTTTAGGGACAACAAATAATCCGGGTTTTGATGCAGCTTGAAAATAGTCTCACAGGGGTAAGGGAAACTGCGTTTCTTGCTCTGACTTGATTTCGCTGAAGTGTACCCCATGTCAAGGACAATTTTGATTTTTAAGGGTTAAAATTTTACCCAGATGTGCTATAATGGTATTGCTTTCCCGATGAGAGGGGATAGGGCAACGCTGGGGAGCGACCCGAGCACCTCACCGGGTTCCCGAAGGCAGTACCGAGAGGTGCTGCCTCATTTTGTACTGCCTTCCCGGAAACCTAAGGCGTTAAACCCCGGGGGCCGGGGCAGAGCCCCGGGAATAAGGATTCTTGGAAATCCCTCTGGTCAGAGGATAACAGCCTGTATCCAGATATTGTTTATATTCTACCGGAGACAGCTTTTCAAGTTCCCACTGGTACCTGTCGTTGTTGTAGTAATCCATCCAGTCATCAACCGTCGCACGCACCTCTTCGAAGGTATGAAGTTCGGCCAGTATACCGACAATCTCATCCTTCATATGTCCGAAGAAACTTTCCTGAGGGGCATTGTCCCAGCAGTTTCCGCGCCGGGACATCGATTGCACGAATTCAGCATCTTTCAGCTTTGATATGAACGCGTTACTTGTATAATGACATCCCTGATCGCTGTGGACTATGGTCTCATTGTCAAGCTCGGCTCCGTATTTTTCGCAAAGCATATCTACAGTCTCAAGCACGAAATCCACCTGCAGACTGACACTTACCTGATATGCCAGCTCTTCATGTGTACAGGCATCAAGGATCGTGGATAGATAGCATACTCCGCCACGGTAAAACAGATACGTAATGTCTGTAAGAAGGACATGGCGCGGCACTGATGGTTTGAAGCAGCGATTTACAACGTTGGGCGCTACGTGGCTGGTTTTCATCATTTGCGCCATACGCCGGTACGGATTTTCACGCCTGAACGGGCAAAAAAGGCCGTATTTCTTCATCAGACGCCGTATTTTCTTCAGATTCATCACTACGGGAGGAACCTGGTGCAGCAGCCGCATATATATGCTCCTCGCGCCTTTCTTGTATCCTCTGAACTCGTACGCCGCCTTGATTAGCGCGAAATCCGCAAGATCCCTGTCCTCGTCTTCCTGACGTTTCGGAGCGGCTTCCATCCAGGCATAGAAGCCTGATCTCGACACTCCGGCTGTCCGGCACAGAAGACTGATGCTCAGAAGATTGTCGTCCTGACGTATCGCCTCGAAAATTATGCGGTACTTTACTTCTGCCGGTGCCTGGATTCCCATTCTTTCCGGGCCTCCGTATCTGCCGCCTGTATTTTTTTTAAAAACTCAACTTCCTGACGCGTATACGCAAGTTCATTCTCAAGCAGCTTCAGCCTTTGCTCGAGAGTCTCCTCTCCTGTTTTCGGCGGACGGCGGTAATTTTCGCTACGAAGATCCGAGAATCCTTCAGATCTTTTGGCTTCTTTATTCAGCGTATGAGATAACCCGCTGATCCTGCTCTCGCCGAGAATATCCGGATCGATACCGTTCCTTCGGAGAATCTCGGCCACAGGCGTACCGGACTTCTTTTCTTCATACACTTTCTTGCGGAACTCCTCCGTGAAGCAAACTGTGTACGCTGTTACTCTCTTCACATTCGGGTTATACCGCAGGGCCTCGATCTCTTTCTTGGTTAGCGGATGCGTGTGCGTCTTCTTTGATTCCATGTCTGTACCTTTCCGTCCTTGCCGACATGGATTCAGTATACCACGAAAAACCGCTCCTGTAAATGTCCATTCCTAAGGGACGCCCCACAAATTTCGCTGTCCGCTTAGCAGGGCCCCCTTAAAATAGGCCTGTCCATTTTACAGGGTACAGTTTAGATGAGTATGCCAAATTACACCAAAACAACCAGCAAACAGATGCCAATGGTGTCCGACAAATGAACCATAAATATGTAATTGGAACTTGGTTTTCAAGTGAGGTTGTCTTTTATTCAAATGGTGACCTTAACAATACTCCAGAGGATATGGGGACACCAAATGTTTATTACAATTCAAAAAATAAAGAAGACATATTTAATTACATAATACATGGTTCATTTGACGTCATCCCATATATGTTATGGGGAAATACACCAAAAGATTCGACAACTATAATAGATAGAATTATTATGGCACTGAAATGAGTAAAGCAATCAAAAAAACAAAAAATGACAGGTTTATCATATTTGTCGTTATCCTTATTGTTATTAACTCTCTTTTGTCAATCTTTTTTGCTTCTGTTCTGATAGTCAACGATCCGTATTACAAATCGTCACAGCTGATAAAAGCAATCGAAAAAAAGATCACGAAAAACTGGCGAAGATGCTGAGTGACGGAACAGACCCGAATATACCTGAGTATAGAGAAACGTTCGTTTCAAAGATGTGTGAGATTTGTCCTTTTACTCCGTTGGGATTTGCTGCGACTAACGATGATATTCGAGCTGTAGAACTGTTACTGGAATTTGGAGCAACTCCTGCGCATATAGAAGGATCGGCATCATATCCTTTAACCGACACTATTACAACAAATGGAATCAATTCGCTTGAAATAGTGAAACTTCTTGTCGAGGAAGGAGCCGATCCATATGAATCAGATGGGTATGACAATGCATTTTATACGATTGCAAGAAAATACTGCGTTAACAAATCGCAAGAGGATTGTCAGCGGTTAGTAGATATTATGGATTTCCTTCTTGATAGTTCAGGGGAATCTCTTGCGTCTATTTCTGAAAAAAGCGAAAGAGCATTATCGCTTGCAACCACGGCGATTTATCACGGAAGAAATGCGCGATTGATTCAATATCTGCTTAACAACGGCGACTCGGTGGATACTGGCTCTACTTTTCGCGGCGTGTCGTTTTTCGATTGGTGCCATATGAGCGAAAACAAAGAAATTTTGATAATTCTCGAAGAATATGGCTATTTTATGCAATGATGTGGGAATCCGACTGGGGCGCCTGACGGCGCCGAGCTTACATTTTTCTTCTCTCCGCAACGCTTGGTTCGTTAAAATGTAAGCTTTATCTGTTTGAATATACACAATTTGCTTGACAAACCCATAATACAGCGGGACCGCGCCCCGGCGCGGACACCCCGTGCGCGGCGGCCGCCGGCCGCCGCCGGGAAACTGCGGAACGAATGAAAAAGAACAGACCTATCTCCATATTCATACTTTTCGTGACGGCCTGCGTGTGGGGCTTTGCCTTCGTCGCCCAGGCGGAGAGCGATCTCGGCGTGCTCTGGTTCAACGGGATCCGCTTTGTGATCGGCTCGCTGTCGCTGGTGCCTGTCGCCCTCGTTTTCGAGCGGGGCAGGCCGGACCGCGCCGGGCTCCGGGCCCTGTTGAGGTGGAGCGTACCGGCCGGCCTCATGCTCTTTGCCGCCAGCACGCTGCAGATGTGGGGCATTGCCCTCGGGAAGAGCTCGGGCAAGGCAGGCTTCATCACCGGCTTCTACATGGTGCTGGTGCCGGTCTACGCCGCGCTGTTCCTGCGCAGGAAGCTCACGTTCCGGTCGATGGCCGGGGCCGTGGTCGCTTTGGCCGGTCTGTTCATGGTGAGCTTTTCGAACGGCATCGAGCCCCCCGAGCCCGGGGACCTGCTCGTGCTGGCCGGGGCCTTCGTATGGCCGATCCACATTCTCATACTCGACCGCGTCCCGGAGAGCGTGAAGCCCCTGACATTCTGTTCGGTGCAGTTCGCCACGGTGGGGGCGGTGTCGCTGATACTCGCGCCGCTGCTGGAAAGCGGCATAGCCGTCAATGCCGGGACGCTGCGGGCCAACCTGTGGCCCATCCTCTACTGCGGCATAGTGTCGTCCGGCATCGGATACACCGGACAGGCCGTGGGGCAGAGGGGCTGCGAGCCCGGTCTCGCGTCCATCATCATGTGCGCCGAATCGGTCTTCGCCGCCATCGGCGGGATGCTCTTCATGCACGAGAACCTCGGCTGGATCGGATACGCGGGCTGCGCCCTCATCCTTGCCGGCATCGTCATCGTGCAGATCGGGCCGCGGGGCCCGAAGCGGGGATCGCCCGACGCGGAAACTCCGCCGGCAGCGGATGCTCCGCCGGCCGCGGAAACTCCGTCCGAGAGGACGGACGCGCGCCCGTATCAAGACGGGGAGTGAAGTTTTTCCGTCAAAACTGCTCAAACCGTCGAAAAACCCTTGACAAAGACAGAGAGACTATATTATAATATGTTGTCATTGTGTGCGGACTGAAAACCGCTCATACCGCAGCGCTTCCGAAAATCCATCAAGGGAGGTGTCAGAATGCTCAGGACCTATCAGCCGAAGAAGCTTCAGCGTCAGAAGGAACACGGCTTCAGAAAAAGAATGAAAACCGCCGACGGCAGAAACGTTTTAAAGAGAAGGCGCGCAAAAGGCAGAAAGAGACTGTCCTACTGATAGTGGCGCCGCTCCGGCCGGAAGGCCGGACAGGACGGCTGTCCGATACTATCGTCAATAACCAGAAACCGGCGGCGTTAACAGAGCGCCGGTTTTTTGTCCGGAGGCCCGGATGCCTCCGGAAGATCGAAAGAACTCAGCTTTACACGGAAGCAATGCTTTGAGAAAATGAAGATCACACCGATCACCGAGAACCATCTGTTCCGAAAGGCGTACGACAAGGGGCGCAGCTGCCCCGGAAGGTACGTCGCCGTATACGCGCTGAAGGATTTCGCCAACCGGAAATTCCGCAATGCCGATCCCTGCCACCGGCCGCTCAACCGGGTCGGGCTGACGGTGGGGAAGAAGCTCGGCGGAGCGGTGGTGCGAGTCCGTGCCAGAAGACTCATGCGGGAGGCCTACCGGCTCATCGAGGCGGAGGAGGATCGTCCGCTGAGCCACGGCTGGCTCATCGTGCTTGCGGCCAGGGGGCGCATCGCTGAGGCAAAGATGCCCGAGGTGCGCGCCGACATGGAAAGATCGTTCGAAAAACTCGGTCTGATACGGCCGGTCTCCGGCGCGGACAACGCGGGGAAGGCCGACCGATGAAACACGTCTGTATCTCCCTCATCCGCTTCTACAGGAAGCATCTGTCCGGCCTCAAACGGCACCCGACATGCAGGTTCACACCCACATGTTCAGCCTACGCCCTCGAGGCGTTTACCAAACGAGGCTTCTGGGCGGGACTCGTTCTGACGGTCTGGAGAGTCCTCCGCTGCAATCCGTTTTGCAGGGGAGGCTACGATCCGGTACCGGAGCACGGTTTCCGCCGGGTCGGGCCGGGAGGCTACTCGATTGCGGAAGACGGGAACGGCGATGGTCCGTACGACACCGAGACTCTATTAACAAGGAAGGATCGCTCCGCGGAGACGCCGCGGACAGAAACAACAGATGCAGATTTTTGATACTGTCCTTTCCTGGATAGGTCAGTTCCTGGGCTGGCTGGACAAGATCACGGGCAACTACATGCTGGCCCTCCTCCTGTTCGCCCTGGTAGTGGAGATCATTATGCTGCCCTTCGGCATCAAGCAGCAGAAGAACGCCATCAAACAGGCCCGGCTCCGCCCGAAGGAAAGGGCCATCAAGAACAAGTACAAGGGGAGAAACGACAAGGTCACCCAGCAGAAGATGGCCGACGAGATCCAGCGCATGTACCAGGAGGAGAACTTCAACCAGCTGTCCGGCTGCCTCCCAATGCTGCTTCAGCTTCCCGTCATCCTTGCCCTTTATCAGGTCGTCATCAATCCTTTGCGCTACGTCGTCGGGATCAGCAAGGACGCTATCACGGCAATGCTGGCATACGCATCCAAGCTGGCCGAGGATAACGTTCTGGAGAAGGCGGTCAACACCCGCCGCGGGACCATAGAGCTCATCAGCCTCATCAACGAAAAGGGCATCGAATTCTTCAAGGGTATAATCGAATACGTCGACTCCGGCGCCGAAGCCGTGAAGGATCTGGGGATCAGCGGCGCGGAGGTCTACGAGGAGTTTGCCGGCAACGTCGCCAACTTCCCCAACTTCAAGGCCCTCGGCATCGACCTCGGCGCCACGATAGACATCAAGCAGCTCAGCCTGCTGTGGCTGGTGCCCGTCATCACCTTCGTCGTCTACTTCTTCAGCATGAAGCTGAACAAGAAGCTGATGGGACAGACGCCCGCAACGGGCGACGCCCCGACCGACAAGGCCACCGGCTGCACCAACACCATGATGGATGTCATGATGCCGGCGTTCTCGGCGTACATCGCCTTCATCGTGCCCGCCGCCATCGGCGTATACTGGGTCTTCAAGAGCATACTCAGCACCCTGAAACAGTTCATATTGTCCAAGATAATGCCCCTGCCCGTGTTCACGGAGGAGGATTACAAGGCCGCCGAGCGCGAATACGCCGGAAAGACGCCGAAGGATAAGAAGACCAGGGTCGACATCGACGCCACCATGGCCAGTTCGAAATCCCTGTTCCGCAAGGACCAGGAGGACTACGTGTCCCCCGACGTCGAGGCGGACATCGAGTCCAGACTCAACGCGTCCGATCCCGGGGCAGGCGACGGAGGAATGATCACCCGCGCCCCCGTGAAGGACGAATCCGACAAAGAGAAAAAATAAAGAAAGCCGGCAGCACAGAGCCGGCGGTATATCGGTGATGAAATTGAAAGAAAAGAAAAGTGTGACCGCAAGCGGCAGGACGGTGGAAGAAGCCGTCGCCAAGGCTGCCGAACAGCTGGGCGTCGACGCCTCGCTCATAGAGTACACCGTAAACGTGGAGGCCCGCCGCGGCTTCCTCGGCATAGGCTCTTCCGAGGCGGAGATTACCGCAAGATACGTCCCAAAGGGGGAGAAGAACGCCGTGTCGTTCATCCGCACCGTGCTCGAGGATATGGCCATTGAGGCCGAGCTCACGACCGGTTACGACGAGGACGGCGACCTTGAGATCAACGTGAACGGAGAGGGCGCCGGCGTCCTCATCGGGCATCACGGCGATACGCTCGACGCGCTCCAGTATCTGCTGAACCTGGCCGCCAACAGGCGCGAGAACGGCGAGAAGCAGGAGTTCGTGCGGGTCAATCTCGACGTCGAGGGCTACCGCGCAAAGCGCGAGGAGGCTCTCAGAAGCCTTGCCCGCCGTCAGGCGGAGAAGGTGCTCAAATACAAGAAGAGCATAATGCTCGAGCCCATGAACCCTTACGAGAGGCGGATAATCCACTCCGAGGTACAGCTGATAGAGGGGGTCTCCACGAACTCCATAGGCAGCGAGAACAACCGCAAGATAGTCATCTACCTCGATTCCGCTCAGACTCAGGACGCCAGGTGAGCCGAAGAGGCGGATCCCCGGACGGGATCCCGCGCTTCAAAGAACTCCCGGCGACATAAAAAAACAGGACGGTGCGACCCCGACGGGACGCACCGTCCTGTTTTCGCCGCTGTCCGCTCCCGCGCTGTTCCGGGGCTGACAGAGGACGGAGAAGTGCTTGTTATTCGAATCTGCCGTACATCGCAACGGCTTCGTTTACGGTCATCTCGCCCTTTCCGACCCGGAACGCTGCGACTCTGATCTGAACCGTGAGCGGATCGGTGATCCCGAGCAGTTCCGGAGATATGGTGCGTTCCGAAGGGATCTTGCCGAAAGGAGCGTAGACCGAATCGACCGACAGATCCGTGGTCGGCGTTACCAGCCGCTTCACGGAAGCCATCTCGTTCAGTTCGGCTTTTGTGATCAGGAACCGCATGAACTCGTTCGTCATCTCCAGATCGCTGCAATCCTTGTTGACCGAGAACTGCACGGAGGGGCTGTCGATGAAATAACCGCCTTTATCGGTCAGCGGGATCGGCGCGAACGAATAACCAAAGGGCGAAGCGGTAAAGGCCTCGGACTGACTCTCCCGTTTCTTGGTCCCGGATACGGTATCTCCCGCGCAGATCATCATAGGCACGTCGCCTTCAAAGAAGCGCAGGATGACCTTGGTATAGTTGTCCTCGATCTTATCGCACTCGGCAAGATCGACACAGCCGTTCTGTATAAGCTTCTCCACCTTTTCCAGTGCGGAACGCATATACTCTCCCGCCGCCGGATCAAGTCCGTTGGCAAGCGCAAGCGCCTCCGGATTGTCGTTGAGCGAGGCAACGAACAGCGGATAAGCGACCGTGTACATCAAGCAGCTGGACGACTTGGCGCTGTAACCCATCATGGGGCTGGCATATCCTTTGCCGCGGAACGTCTCGCAGGCGGCCAGAAGCTCCGCCCATGTGGTCGGGACCTCGATCCCTTCTTTCTTGAACAGGTCGTTGTTCACCAGCATGCCGTAGGTCCTGGAGAAGACCGGGACCATCAGCACATGTCCTCCCGAGTCCCGATGGATAAGGCCGGGGCGGATGCAGCCGAGATCAAGCTTCAGGGCGGCGTCCGAAAGGTCCTCCATATGGGCCAGTACCGAAGCGTATTTTTCGTCTCCGTTCATCCACGTATAAGAGAAGAAAATATTCGGTCTGTCGTTGCCTCCGAGTGCCGTGCCCAGCGTGTTGTTATAGTCATCCAGTTTGACGTAAGAGAGCTGAACGTTCGGATAATACTCGTTGAATCTGTCGAATTCGGCCTCAAGCGCCTCGAAGTTGTCATAGTTGCCGGCTACGGTGATGCTGCAGCTTGTCCCGGTATCGAGGGCGGGCTTGAATTCTGTGACGGTGTCTTCCTGCGGTTTGACGCCGCACGCCGGGAGCGATAAGAGCATGCATATGGTCAAAACCGTACAGAACACTTTTTTCATTTTTTCTTTTCCTCCTTGATCCTGCGGATCTCTTTTATGACAAGATGAATATCGATGGGCTTTGCGAGGTGGCCGTTCATTCCCGCGTTCAGACATTCCGCAACGTTTTCCGAGAACGCGTCCGCGGTCATGGCGATGATCGGGATGGAAGAAGCCCACGGATCTTCCAGCCTGCGGATGTTCCTTGCGGCGTCAAGCCCGTTCATTTCCGGCATCTGAATGTCCATAAAGATCAGATCGTAGTCTCCTTCTTTTGCCGATCTCATTTTTTCAACGCAGACGCGTCCGTTCTCGGCGCGTTCCGCGGCGATCCCGTACATTGCGAGGAGCTCTGAAATGATCTCCCAGTTGACTTCAAAGTCCTCGGCGACCAGGACCTTGATCCCCTGCAGATCGGAATAGTCGTCCTCCGGATCGACGGACTTTGACTCGGTCCCGAGGATCTCGTTGATCTTATCGTAAAGCGTGGAGCGGAACAGAGGTTTGCTTATGAAGCCGTTTGCTCCGGCTTTTTTTGCCGCGTCTTCAATGTCCGTCGTGTCATACGCGGAGATCAGCAGGACCGGAATGTTCGAATCCACTTCCTCACGGATCAGCCGGATCGTTTCAACGCCGTCAACGCCGGGCATCTTCCAGTCGAGGATCACAATACTGTAATCCGATCCCGTTTCATGCCGATGAGCGATCATGCCGAGAGCTTCGGGTCCGCTTCCCGCGCATTCAGCCGTAACGCCGAGAGACTGCAGCGTTTCAACCGCGGTCGAGAGAAGGACTTCATCGTCATCAACGATGAGTATGTCCATCGGCTCGAGAGTCATATTCTCCCTCTGCCGGTCAGCGACGGGAAGATCCAGTATGACGGTAAACGTCGTCCCTTTGCCCTGCTCGCTCCGGCAGTCGATGGTGCCGCCCATCAGGTCCACCATCTGCTTTGTGATGGCAAGCCCGAGGCCCGTTCCCTGGATGCTGTTCACCCGGCTGTCCGTCTGGCGTGAAAACGGCTGATACATATTAGCCATATACTCCGGACTCATGCCGATGCCGGTATCGGATACGGTATAGGTCAGTCTCACGCAGCCGGGCTTCGGACTGGGTTCCTCGCTCATATCCACGCTGACGCTGCCGCGGGGCTCCGTGTATTTGACGGCGTTGGAGAGGATGTTGATATAGATCTGATTCAGCCTCAGCTGATCGGCAAAGATATACTCCGTTTCCATCCGGCTGGTGCGGAAACTGAACTCGATGTTCTTCTCCCTGATCATCGGCTGGGACAGATTCACGAGGTTCTCCACGGTCTCGACAAGGGAGAAGGAATGCGGGCTGAGAGTCAGTTTGCCGCTCTCGACTTTGGAAATGTCCAGAATATCGTTGATCAGGGTGAGCAGATGATTGCTTGCAAGCGTGATCTTCCGCAGGTTTTCTCTTACCGATTCTTTGTCGCCGAGATTCTTTTCCGTGATCGTCGTAAGGCCTATGATCGCGTTCATCGGCGTACGGATATCATGGGACATGGTCGAGAGGAAGTCGGTCTTCGCCTTGTTCGCCAGAGCCGCTTCTTTTGCCGCCGCCTGAAGTTTTTTATTCAGGATCCTCATGACCGCCAGATCGAATACGAACAGGATCAGCAGACCCGCCGAGACAAAGCCGACCAGAAGCCAGTTCTCGGTCTTAACGTTCAACTCTTTAAGCGGTATAAAACTGAGCAGCGTCCATCCCTCTGTCGCGGCGACCGGGGTATAGGCGACGATGCATTCCTCGCCGCGGGAATGGATCATAGTAAACGAGCCGGTCGATGAAGTGATCTTTCCGAACAGCTCCTGTGCGGCGGAGGGCTCTACCGTGTTGTAAGACTTGTAAAACTCAAAGAAATTCGAGTTTTTGAAGGAATGCCCCTTGATAATGTAATTCCCGCTGGCGTCGATCATGGAAAGCTCGGCGCCTTCAAACCCCACCTGCGGGAAGACCCATTTTCGCTCCAGTTCCGAGACCGGCAGGACGCGAAGCAGTACGGCGTCGCGGCGGCCTCCCGTCTCCGGATCGTGAAGGGTGATGAAATTACAGAAGGCCAGGGACTGCTCGCCGTTGACCGGATTCGTATATGCGCGTGAGATGCTGACCGCTTCTCCGATACCGTTGATCCAGCTCACGTCGCTGAGAAGGTTCATCCGCTCATATGAAACGGTATAGTCATCCTCGGTATTCTGCCTTGGTTTCGTTGACAGGCCCGACATAGTATCCAGGTACACGATATGCGCGGAAGCGTTCGGCAGCACGTGGGAGATCCTGATAAAAGAGGCCGCCTCCTCGATGGTCATGTCCTTGCTGTTTATATACCGCGCCCAGACGTCACAGATACGCTGCTCGCCCTCCAGATAATTCTCTGTAACGCGCTCCATGGTGACCGTGACGTTTTCAAAATGCTCCACCTGTCTTTGCGCAGTATTTCTGCTTTGAATACTTGAATACAGGATCACAAAGACCTGCATGGAGAGCATGATCAGCACGTTGACGATAATCATCCATTTTTTATTCATAGTGCATTCCGCTCCCATGCAAGCATTATTCCGCGCAGGTCGGAAGCGGCTTCCTCCGCCGGATCGCCGACTGCGCGAGCCGTCTCCGCCGACCCCGGCTTCCGCGGCGGGAAGGAGACCGCACTCACGGCTTCTCCCTTCGGATCGGGATGACAAAGCAATGACAGATCAGTTGCCATCGGGCATCTCATCGGGGATAAAATCCATAATATCGTCTGCTTTGACATCCAGGGCAGAGCAGATCTTTCCGACTATATCCGTTGTAATATCCTCGCCGCGGGCAAGCTTGTTCATCTGATACTGCGTCAGACCGGCCTTGGCTTGCAACTCTTTTTTCTTCATATTGCGATCCACAAGAATATGCCAAAGCTTTTTATAACTTGTAGCCATCTCTATCTCCCTTGAATCATCTCGGAATTATCTTCTTGGAACAGGTTTTGAAACATTCATCCTGTATTATAATACTAAACTTTTCATGAATCAATGGTTTTTTTCTGATTTCAATATTATTTTACAAAAGCCGACGGGATCAGGATGGCTGCGCATCCCGGAAGGCGGACGGCCTGCGGGCGGGCAGGGGTATCGACTGCAACACGGTCCGCCGGAGGGGAATCATCCCGGGCAAAAAAAACTGACCCGCCCGCGGTTCCCGATCGGCCGGTCCTCTTATCATCCCTGTGAGAAGCGGCCTGTCTTTTTTACTCGTCAAGATAGAATGACGGAACAAGATCATGACTGACGTATTTGTCCCCGTATTGAATACCTGCTAATCTCTGATTGTTTATGTATTCTTTGATTTCATCAAGCGTATAAGTTTCTAATCTATCCTTGACTGATTGAGTTTCGGCAAACATATACTCGGGATCATCGGGATCTCTATATCCGCCGCCTCCAACAGACAGGTTCTGTTCCGATATTTTGCAGTGATCCCACCAAAGAACAGATGTGACTTTTTTACCTTCCGCATAGAGAACGTTCAAAAATGCATCCCAATCTTTGAACAGGTATTCTGAACAAAAACTATGTTCTGAAATATATGCTTTTAATCTATTACTTAACATATCTGCGGTAATCCTCTTAATTTAAATATACAAAATATGTTAGATCAATTGCGAACTTTAACTCTGTTCAATTATGAAAACGGCTGTTTCAATTCTTGTATCTTTAGAATGCCCTTTAAGGTGTGCGGTAATTTTGTTATCGTCTGAAACGATCACATATTTCGTATTAAACTCAATAAAATTCAATTGCCCGAAAACATCGGTTTTTACAACGAATAACGTAGGATCGTTTTTCTTGTATTTTGCGCTTATTACGATGATTTTTTTATCATCGATGAACATGTGTGAATGACTCATTTATGATTTTTCCTTTGAAGTATTGATTGAGGATATAAGCATAACTCTAATACTTGTGCAAGCGGAATCGAGGGATTGATCGCGGAGTTTTGATTCCTGCATAATCGTTTACTTTCAGTGAAGTTTGCGCCTATGGCGCAAGTGAAGTTACGCCTTGCGGCGCAGTGAAGTATTGCGGCTGTGCCGCAAAGTGAAGTTAAGTGTTCCGCCACTCACGCCCGCAGGCACTTCACTTGGCGAAGCCATACTTCACGCGCGAAGCGCACTTCACGTTCCGCGCAAGCGGAACACTTAGTTGAAAACCCGATGCTTTCGCATCGGGTTTTCTGGCAACGACGAACAATTTAGATCGGATGCCGCGAAAGAGCCCTATTTTTGTTTTTTCAGAAAAACCGTGCAAACAGTTTTGATCGGGCGAACGAACTTTTTAGATCGTATATAGATTCGCAAGCTTAAATATATTGATTTGAAGTTACTTCCACCCCTCCGAATTGGATCCGGTCTCATAGGATTTTGCAGTTAAATGCGGATAATCATCGCAGCTTTTGTTGTTCTTTTTGCTCCAGGATAACATTGGAACTGACAAAATTGCCTCAAATTCCATCGTCCAAATCCTGTTGTTTTTACCCGCAAGGACTTTATAATAATAATCTTCACCGTTTATTAACGCACAGCAACGGGAGTATAGAAAACTGTCGTCAGAATGATCGTAGTATTTGCAAGCTTTTTTGAAATTCTTTTTTGTATCCAAATCATACAAAAGCTCAGCCATTATATCATCAAAAGAAAAGATTTCTTCATTTGAAAGAGTGGATAAATAGTTGATCAGAGGAGCAAGAACCAAATCATCATTTCCGGATTTATCCCAGTCACAAATCTCCATTATCAAATCAAAAAAATGTTTTTTATCCATAAGAATATCCTTTCAAAAAACAGGTTCTCATCATTATTTTTCCGTCTTTTGCTATATTTCTGTTTGTTTTCCTTTTGCCGTATTGATTGAGGATATGAGTATTCGGCGAATGGCCCCGCAGTCGTGAAGAAGCGTTTTCACGGTTTCTTCCGAAACAATATCTGCTTTTTGCGCTATTTCGATCCAATAATCTGTTTCATAGCATTCTTTCAGGGCGATCTGCAGTTTTGCGATGAAGTCGGCTTTTCCGTGAGCGTATTTTGCCTCACGGATATTCGCTCCGATGCTTGTACCGCTCCGTTCAAGCTGATTTGCAAGGGAATAATGGCCTTTAATGCTGTCGGTGAGATTCAGGATCTGAACCGCAAATTCTGTTGAAAGATCAGCGAGTTTATTTTCAGCCATAATGTAACCTCTCGTTTTTTAATGAAATCGCGGCTGGCGCCGCGGTGAAATCCTCAGACTTCGTCCTCGGATGAAATCGAGCGTTGCACGCTCGGTGAAATTAAATCCGTCCTCTAACCCGGCGAAGCCGGATTTCATCCACGCCAGTGGATTTCATCTGCGAAGCAGATTTATCCCGTCCGTAAGGACGGATTTAGTTGAAAACCCGATGCTTTCGCATCGGGTTTTCTGGTGGGGGATGGTGGATTCGGACCACCGAAGTCAGTGACAACAGATTTACAGTCTGCCCCCTTTGGCCGCTCGGGAAATCCCCCGGATATATGGTCCGCAGCCCGTAGCTCCGGGCCGCGGATGATGTGGAGCTGGTGATCGGAGTCGAACCAACAACCTGCTGATTACAAATCAGCTGCTCTGCCATTGAGCCACACCAGCGTGCCGGACGCTTTTGGCCGGACGCGAGCTATTATAACATGATGGACAGGGTTTGTCAATAGTTTTTTTCTTTTTTTTGATTTCGCCGCCCGGCGAACGCCGGGCGCGGCGGCGTTTTTTTCAAAAAACAAAAAGAAGCGCGGGCCATCTTGCATAAGTGAAGAAATAATGATAAAATATATAATACGGCAATGTGCCTGTATCGCCTGCAAGGAGTCGAAATCATGGAAATCAGGGTCAGGATAAGATATACCCGCGGGGCCTCGGCTCCCGCGTACGCCACGGACGGCTCCGCCGCCGTCGATCTCCGCGCCGCTCTGGAGGGCGGCACCGTGACGGTCATGCCCGGGCGCCGGGAGATGATTCCGACAGGGCTGTTCATCGAGCCGGAGGACAGGGACGTCGTCGCCGTGGTTGCGGCGCGCAGCGGCCTGGCCGCAAGAAAGGGGATCTGCCTTGCCAACGGCATCGGGGTCATCGATTCCGACTACCGCGGCGAGATCCTGGTGACTCTGCTGAACACCTCCGACGAGCCGTTCACGGTCGCAGACGGCGACCGCATCGCCCAGCTCATGTTCATGCCGGTGCTCCGGGCAAGCTTCATCGAGGCCGATGAGCTTGGGGAAACGGAACGCGGCGCCGGCGGGTTCGGCTCGACCGGAACCAAATGAAATCTTAAAACAGGATCATCGGTAAAGACTTATGTCCAAGATACTCGGAATTGACCTGGGGACCGCCAACACGCTCGTATACATGAAGGGGCGCGGGATCGTGCTGAGAGAGCCGTCGGTGGTCGCCCTGGACAGCAAGACTAAGAGAGTGGTGGCCGTCGGCGACAACGCGAAGCGCATGATCGGCAAGACTCCCGGGAACCTGATC
>JAEEGG010014784.1_pt1 | contig 16469 bp, 10 predicted proteins | sample 9134161 | NCBI WGS metagenome assembly JAEEGG01 (sample SAMN16246543, study PRJNA631951) | gut metagenome | biome: gut microbiome; feature: rumen; material: CR-attached | host: Bos | place: Iran: Karaj | collected 2018-10
ACTTTCAAATGAACTCTCCAAGAATAATACCGGCAATAGTACGTGGTTTCCTTTCTTCATTCGTTGAAGGTATTGTAGAAGGAAGTCTGCCTGAAGCCAATGGTCCGCAGAGCGTAGAGCCCAAGCAGATGAAGCAGCTTTTGCTTGACCACTACGAAGAGATAGCTCAATACCTTTACGAGAGTATCTTTGATGCTATTGCCATTGTGAACTATCCGTCTCACGAACAGTTGGAACAACGTCTTCGCGAAGCCGACCCTTCATCTCTTAATGCCATGACTATGATGCAGCATGCCTGTCGTACAGACAAGCTCTTCAACCTCATGGCAGATGAATACCGCAGAAACTTCTACGCAGTACTGCAAGGCCATGTGATGAGCATAGAGGAATATTTCGAGATCATCAATGAGGAAATGGCTCCACTTGAAGCTGGTAAGGTATCACCAGATATAGCAATACAGGCTATGGTGATAGCTGTAATAAGAGGATACCAGTCTGGAAGGAAGGCTGTAAAGGCACATACAAAACCAGCCAACGTGGTTTGCATATACCGACTTCTTGCAGACAATATGCAGACTTTGCTTCATAACTCACCAGTCAATACGCCTGATGACATTGACCTCAACGACCTCTTTCTTGCTGTTTGCAAGACACCAGAGAATATGAACACTATGCTCGAAAACATGCAAAGGGTAATGCAATCTTTGGCCGAAGAGTAATTTTTTCGGTTATTTCGATGGTTTATCGAAAAAAAATATTACCTTTGCATCCAAACAGAAATATTAGGTCGCATCGGTTCGATAGGGATACTCATCAAATAATTCTGAAAACCGAGACAGCTTCTTTTGTCAATGGCGGGCCATTACTCCTGATGGCATAAACACTTCGGGTGACATCACATCAGGAAAGCTGAAAAGCCGATGGATTACAAAGACGGGGAGTCCTCAAATCCTTTTTAAACGGAGTTTTCATCACATCATCGATGCGACCACTTTTTTAAATAATTGAAAATTAGCAATTGATAATTGACAATTCCCCATAGCCCACCGTGTTAATTTTTGATTGTTAATTATTAATTGTTACTTTCAATGTTCTCATCCAAGGAAAATATCAACATACTAACCTCGCTGCTTATCGACTACGGTGTAGAGCACATTGTTGTGTGTCCTGGCAGTCGAAATGCTCCTATCGTACATAATTTCAACGAATCACCCAATTTCATCTGTCATCCTGTGACCGATGAACGTTCTGCAGCTTTCGTTGCTTTAGGAATAGCAAATCAGACAGGTGAGATGGTTGCTGTCTGTGTGACTTCCGGTTCCGCCCTTCTCAACACCCTCCCAAGCGTTGCCGAGGCTTCTTATCAGAACCGCGGAATCATCGTCATTTCTGCCGACAGACCACAGGCTTGGATAGGTCAGCTTGATGGTCAGACCATGCCACAGCCAAACGCATTAGGTTCTTTCGTTGAGAAAAGCGTGAACTTACCGGAATGCAAAGACGAGATAGAGAAATGGTATTGTCGGAGACTTGTTTGCGAGGCTATTCTCACGTTGATGACGACAAGGAAATCTGTACATATCAACGTACCGATATCTGAACCTCTCTTTGATTTCTCAACAGAAAATCTTCCAGAACTTCAGGGGATATTCCCTCTTCGCTGGTTCGATGAAACCGAGAAAAATTACTTCCTCGATATGCTTTCACGCTCACAACGACCTATGTTTGTCATAGGACAGAGCCAACGTTTCGAGATACCAAGCAAGGCTATAACAAAGCTTCGTCAAGGCATAACAATTCTCGCAGAACCTCTATCTTCTGATGATCCTTCGCCAAGTCTCGATGACACCTTTGCAAAAATCGAATCTGATACGGAAGAATATAAGCCAGACTTCCTGTTATATATAGGTAGCACGACCATCAGCAAGCGTCTGCGACAGTTCATGCGCACTCTTGACGACTGCACAATAGTAATGCTCAACGAGCAAATGCAGATTGAGGACATTACACAGCACGCAAGCTATATACTTCAAGGTACAGCCACAACCGTTCTTGAGGATTTATCCTCAATCCTCCAATTAGAGAAGAACGCATTTGGCATGAACTGGGACAGACTTCTCTCTTCCGTTAGGGAAGATGCGAAGAAACAGCCTGTCAAGATTACGGAGCAAGCCGTACAGGAACTGGAGAAACACATGACGAAAGAGTCGGATGTGTACTATGCCAACTCAACCGCCATACGTCTTGCAGCACGTCATGCCAATCATTTCGTATTCTGCAACCGAGGGCTCAACGGAATAGAAGGCTCTCTCTCCACAGCCGTAGGTGCATCTCTCGTAAGCGATGGAAACGTGTATTGTGTTATTGGAGATCTCAGTTTCTTCTATGACCAAAACGCTCTTTGGAACATGCACCTGAAACCAAATCTCCGCATACTTCTCCTAAACAATGGAGGTGGCGAGATTTTCAGACAGTTACCCGGATTGGAAAACTCCCCAGCACGTGATGAATACGTAATGGCATCACACCACACAACAGCAGTAGGTGCCTGCCACCAATATGGCATTTCAAGAAAGGCCGTTAGCAAGGCAGAAGATATTGCAAATGCCATTGACTGGCTGACTGAAGAAGATGGAAATGCGCCTAAACTTCTTGAAATCATAGTAACAAAATAAAATCAAATATGAACTGGACAATCCTACACCCTTTTAAGGAGATAATCCTTGAATATGCAGAGGGCATAGCAAAGATTTCTATCAACCGCCCCCGCTATCGTAATGCTTTCACGCCACTCACAACGAAGGAACTATCCGAGGCATTTGCTATATGTCGTGAGAATCAAGATATCCGCGTAGTACTCCTCACAGGTGCCGAGACACCTCGCAAGGAAGGACAGACCGACGAGGAATATCTTCGTCAGCAGGCTTTCTGTGCAGGAGGAGATATGAACGTGAAAGGTCGTGGTGGCTATGTGGATGATGAAGGCGTACCACGTCTTAGCGTACTTGATGTGCAGATGCAGATCCGTCGTCTGCCAAAACCTGTTATTGCTATGGTCAACGGATTCGCAGTTGGTGGTGGTCATGTTCTCCACCTTGTCTGCGACCTCACCATTGCTGCCGAGAATGCTAAGTTCGGACAGACAGGTCCAAAGGTCGGAAGTTTCGATGCAGGTTTCGGAAGCTCATACCTCGCACGTATCGTTGGTCAAAAGAAGGCACGCGAGATATGGTTCATGTGCCGTCTCTATACTGCCAAGGAAGCTGAAGAAATGGGTATGGTGAACAAGGTTGTGCCTTACGACCAACTTGAGGAAGAATGTATATCATGGGCAAAAACTATGATGGAACGCTCTCCTATGGCTCTCCGTATGATAAAGGCAGGTCTTAATGCCGAACTTGACGGACAGGCAGGTATTCAGCAACTTGCAGGTGATGCGACCTTGCTCTATTACTTCATGGACGAGGCGCAGGAAGGTGGTCGTGCATTCCTTGAGAAGCGCAAGCCTAAATGGGGGAAACCATTGCCATAGGCAATTGATAATTGAAAATTAAGAATTGAAAAGTTGACAATTATCTATGGAGATAAGCATTTCAAAAGAAACTCTTCATTTCAAGAAACCGGCACGTACATCTCGTGGAGAATATTCTCTTCACGAGATGTATCTCATTACGCTCACAGATAAAGCGACTGGTAAGAAAGGCACAGGAGAACTTGCCCCACTACCCGATCTCTCATGCGACAGAAATGCATATCCCGATATCTCTGAGGTAAGACGACTAGCAGAAAAAGCCATTCCATCGGTACTCAATGGCACTTGGCCTGACGATATGCTCTCCTACCCCGCCCTTCGTTTTGCCCTTGAATCTGCAGTAGCAGAGGCAAGAAGCGAATTTCCAATTTTCAAGGATAAAGTATCAATACCAATCAATGGACTTGTCTGGATGTCTTCTTTCGAGGATATGCTTGAACAGGTAAAGGTCAAGATGGCGATTGGATTTCGCTGTATCAAACTCAAGATAGGTGCTATCGATTGGGAGAAAGAGATAGAATTGATACGCTACGTACGCTCATGTTTTCCGAAGGAAGAACTGCAACTGCGTGTTGATGCCAATGGAGCATTTTCTCCAGAATGGGCTATGGACAGGCTTATAGAACTGGCAAAATATGATATCCATTCCATAGAGCAACCTATCCGACAGGGACAATGGGACGAAATGGCACGTCTTTGCCAAGAATCCCCTCTTGACATTGCCCTTGATGAAGAAATGATAGGTGTAAATGATCCAAAGGAAAAGGCAAAACTTCTTGATACTATCCAACCTCAATACATAGTATTGAAACCGACTATGCATGGTGGACTTTCAGGCACTCGTGAATGGATAGACCTTGCGAACAAGCGAGGCATTAACTCTTGGATTACCTCTGCCCTTGAGAGCAACATAGGACTTCGTTCCATTGCCCTTCTTGCAGAATCCGTTTATGGTCCTAACATCACATTCCCACAAGGCTTAGGCACAGGTCAGTTATTCACAGACAACATAGAGAACGGAATACATATCGAAGGCGCAAATATAGTTGTCGAATAATGACATTAGAGGAATTTACATCCGATTTCCTGTCGTCTTCTCCTCTCATCGAAGTAAAGACAAGTGGCAGTACGGGCACACCAAAGCGTATGCTCGTAGAGAAATCGCGTATGCGTGCCTCTGCAAGAATGACTTGCGATTTCCTCGACCTTCATGAAGGAGACTCGGCACTTCTTTGTATGTCTCTCGACTATATCGCAGGTAAAATGATGGTGGTAAGAGCTATCGAAAGAGGACTAAAACTGATAGACATCCCACCAAGCGGACATCCATTTGCCGATATTACCCTTCAGCAAAATCCACCAACCTTTGCTGCTATTGTGCCACTTCAGCTCTATAATTCTCTACTTGTCGAAAAAGAAAGAGAAACGCTTGCCAAGACAAAGCATGTCATAGTGGGAGGAGGTGCTATCAGCGAGGAAGTGGAGAAACATATTCGCACATTCCCAAATGCGATATGGAGCACTTACGGAATGACAGAGACGCTCTCCCACATCGCCATGCGAAGACTTTCTGGAAAGGAAGCATCCGAATGGTACACGCCAATGCCAGGCGTAAGCCTCTCGCAAGATAAAGACGGTTGTCTGATAATCAACGCACCTGCCTTGAATTCAGAAACGCTGATAACCAACGATATAGCAGAGCTACGAAAAGACGGTACCTTCCGAATAATAGGCAGACGCGATAATGTAATCTGCTCGGGTGGAGTAAAACTACAGATTGAGGAGATTGAACGAGAGCTTCAACCATTACTTTCTTCTCCGTTCATGATAACCAAGAAGAAAGACCCAAAATTCGGTGAAATCGTGGTTTTACTTACCGAAGGAAACCCTGAACAGGCAAAATCAGAACTTAGCGAGATGACCAATAAGTTCAGTAAGCCAAAACTCATCATCCATGTCGATAAACTTCCCCTTACGGAAACAGGAAAGCCTGCCCGAGCAAGGGCTATGGAATTAGTTTAACGTGGGATGCCTATAATTGCCAATTACCTCCAAAACTCCATCGCTCATCATTCGCTATAACAAGGAACCAAACTCGGTAATCCTTCGCTCCTCCACCGACTTTGCACCGACTTTGCACCGACTTTGGTACGGAGGAACAACGGAGGATCAGCGGAGGATTGACGAAGGAATAACCGCGTTTGGGGAGGAAATAAAGAAAAAGTTGTTGAACCTTCCGAAACTAATTTTCGTGAAATTATTTGGATGATTGAAAACTTATTTGTAATTTTGCAGCATATTTTGCAAAATACAACTTTTTATGACATACGATAGCGATATCAACATAGTAGTAGAACGTCCTGACGTTCTGGAATGTGACGTAGTGCGTTTCCAGAACAATAAAGAGAAGTGGGTGGCATTTGTCGGCCTTCTCGACGGTCGTCCATACGAGATTTTCACTGGTATCCAGGATGACGAAGAGGGCATAGTGTTGCCTAAGAATGTCGTCAACGGAAAGATTATCCGTCAGACAAATCCAGACGGAACACATCGTTATGACTTCCAGTTTGAGAACCGTAAAGGCTATAAGACTACCGTTGAAGGACTTTCCGAGAAGTTCAACCCAGATTGCTGGAACTATGCAAAACTGTTCTCTGGTGTACTACGCTACCACATGCCTATCCCATTGGTGGTAAAGCTCATAGAGTCACTTACCTTCAAGGAGGAAATGCTCAATATGTGGAAAAACGGTGTTGCTCGTGCCCTGAAGAGATATATTCCAGGGGAACCGATTGAAAATTGACAATTAATATTTGAAATTGTACTTGGGAACTTGCGGAGCTTAACGGGCTTTGCAAAAAATGTACATAAATAAAGATGGTGCGCAGGTCTTTAATCTCATTCATATTAACACTTTTTGCCGTAGTCGCAATGGCTGCCGGCAAGCACAAGTTCACGCTTGTGATAGACCCCGGACATGGAGGACATGACGCAGGTGCTATTGGTAAATTCTCAAAGGAGAAGGATATCAACCTGCGAACAGCCCTTGCCTTCGGAAAATATGTAGAGCGCAACTGTAGCGATGTGAAAGTGATTTACACACGCAAGACCGACGTGTTCGTTGAACTTCAAGAACGTGCAGCAATAGCCAACAAGGCAAAGGCAGACCTCTTTATCTCCATCCACACAAACGCACTTCCAGGCAAGAAGATAGCACGCGGTCTTGAGACCTACACCCTCGGTATGCACCGAGCAGCCGATAACTTTGAAGTGGCTAAGCGAGAGAACTCCGTTATCCTCATGGAGAAGGACTATAAGAAGCATTATGAGGGCTTTGACCCGAACTCTTCCGAGAGCTATATCATCTTCGAGTACCTTCAAGATAACAACATGGCCAAGAGCGTTGAACTCGCAAAGCTCGTACAGACAAATGTGTGTGCTACAGCCAACCGTCCAAACAAGGGCGTAAAACAGGCTGGATTCCTTGTACTACGCAAGACATCCATGCCAAGTTGTTTGATTGAGCTTGGATACATCTCTACAAGCGATGAAGAAAAGATGCTGAACAACGCATTTCATGTTGACAACATGGCGAAAGGCATCTATGAGGCATTCGTAAAGTATAAGAACCATTACGGTAGTGGATCGTCTTCCTCGACAAAGGCTCCAAGTCAAGCGGAAGAGCCTTGGCAACCGGAGCCGGAGTTAGAGATAAGGGAGGTCGTAAACATGAAGCAGCTACCAGTTCCAAACGAACCGGAAATCGCTCAAGTGCAGCCAACCATGCCAAAAATAAACGAACCTCTAAAGCCAAGTCCAAGGCCAAATCCAAATCAGGCACAGGCTCAAAGTCAAAATCAGCCTCTAAAGCCAAGTCAAGGACAGGTTCAAAATCAGAATCAGGTTCCAAAGCCAAATCAAAATCTGGCTCAAAATCAAAACCAGCCTCTAAGGCCAAGTCAAAGTCAGGCTCAAAATCAAAATCAGGTTCCAAAGCCAAGTCAAAGTCCGCAGGTAAAAAAAGAACCTGAACTTCCTAAGCCACAGACTTTGCCACAGCAACAGCAGCCTAAGCCTGCTCAGCAACCTCAGGCACAGACATTGCCACAGGTTCAGCAGCCTAAACCTGCACAGCAGCCACAGGTTAAGCCTCTTCCACAGGAACAGCCACAAGCTACTGTTCAGAAACCAAAGGTCGAGCCTACTCCCGCACCAAAGGCAGAGCCAAAGCCAATAGCTAAGGCAGAACCGGCACAGCAAGTTCCTGCAGCAAGGCCAAAGCCTGCAACAACGCCAAAAGCCAACAACGCCCCTGTCGGTGCTCCTGTATTCAAGATACAGATATTCATTTCCGAGAAAGTTCTCGACCCAAGCGACTCACGTCTCAAGGGTGAAGAGCCAAACTACTACAAGGAAGGAAAGATATTCAAATATACATTGGGAGCTACAACCGACTATGAAGAGATAGTTGAGTTGCGCAAGAATATTGTCGCCAAGTTCCCAGGATGCTTCATCGTTGCATTCAAGAATGGCGAGAAGGTGCCTAACATCAATGATGCAATCATTGAGTACAAGTTGAATAAGAGAAGATAAAAAAAGAAAAAGAAATACAACAGTGAAATATTTTACAAAAGAAGTAAGGATTGCCCTTGTGGCAATAGTCGGTTTGGTTCTTCTGTACTTTGGAATGAACTTCCTCAAGGGCCAATCGCTCTTCGCATCAGATAACATCTACATAGTTGAATTTGATAATGCAGAAGGTCTTTCAGGAGCCGCTCCTATCTATGCTGACGGCTATCGCATAGGTACGATACTGGACACAAAATACGATTATCAGCGTCATGTCATCGTGGCAAGAGCCGATGTTGACAAGGCACTTCACCTTCCAGTAGGTACAACAGCTGAAATCAGTACCGACCTTATGGGTAACTCAAGAGTGAACCTTCTTCTTGCAGGCACCCCTGACAACCTTCTCAAGCCAGGAGATATTATCAAGGGAGCTGTTTCAGAAGGAGCATTAGGACAGGTCAAGGCAATGGTTCCTGCCATTGAGAAGATGCTTCCAAAGCTCGATAGCATTCTTGCATCAGTCAATATGCTTTTGGCTGATCCAGCCCTTGCAAACACACTCCACAACGCGCAGAAGATAACCGATGACCTAACGGTATCTACAAAGGAACTGAACAAGATGCTTGCAGATCTCAACCAGCGCGTTCCGGGTATTGCAGAAAAAGCTGACGCAACCCTTGCCAACACAGAAAAGCTCACAGGCAATCTCGCAGCCCTTGACCTTGCAGGCACAATGGCGAAGGTTGACAAGACACTTGCAAACGTAGAGCATCTCACCAACACCCTCAACTCACGTGAAGGTACTGTCGGTCTCCTACTCCACGACCAAGGACTCTACAACAACATGACAGCCACAATGGCAGCAGCAGATTCTCTGCTTGTTGACCTCAAGGCTCACCCAAAGAGATACGTACATTTTTCCCTTTTCGGAAAGAAAGACAAGTAATAAACAACAGTCCCACACCAGCGGCTATACTAACATATCCCTACCCCCTTGGGGGAAAGGGTATCCGCAGAACGGGTGAGGGGCCTTTAACAAAATCCTAACGTGCAAAATTCACGTGCCCTATGGGCAAGCTGCCAACAATACTTCCAGCAGAATATAGAGGCTAGCGAGTATGAAAGATGGTTCTCAAAGGTGGAATTCAAGTCATATAGTCCAGCTACATGCACTCTCACTCTAAGCATACCTAGCGACTATGTGGCTCAATACATCCAAAAGAACTACTTCGAGCACCTCCGCATTGCAATAAGTAATACATTTGGCAGAATAAAACTAGCATGGAATACTACTATCGTGAAAGATGATAGTATGCCCACAGATACCTCTACGCCTCAGACGAAGCGCAGAGCGACGAATGATGGTGGATATACATACGAAGGGGATGTCGATACAAAAAGCGGTGACTGGAAGGCAAAACAGGCTCTTGCCACCGACAACACTCAGGAGCTCACTCGTGCTCCAGGTTCCATCAATCACCTCCCTGAAATTGATTCACAGCTAAACCTGCACCAGACATTCGACAGCTATGTGGAAGGTAAATCAAATAAGCTCTGCCGTTCCATAGGACTGAAAATTGCCGAGCACCCACAAGGCACACAGTTCAACCCAATGTTTGTTCATGGTCCTTCAGGCTGTGGCAAGACTCACCTTGTCAACGCTATCGGCGTTAGATGCAAAGAGATATACCCAAACAAACGAGTGCTGTATGTCAGCGCACGTGAGTTTCAGATGCAATACAGCAATGCCCAGATACAGGGCAAAATCAACGATTTCATCGGTTTCTACCAAACCATCGACATGCTCATCATCGATGATGTACAGGAATGGCTCACAGCACCGAAGACGCAAAATACATTCTTCCATATCTTCGAGCACCTTTTCCGTATAGAAAAGCGTATCATTCTCGTAAGTGACCGTCCACCTGTTCAGCTCAGCGGAATGATGGATCGTCTCATCACACGTTTCTCAGGCGGAATGGTAGCAGAGATGCTAAAGCCTAATGTGCAGCTCTGCGTGGATATCTTGAAACAAAAGATAAAGCGTGACGGACTTAACATACCAGGACCTGTCATCACATACATAGCCGAAAATGTCAACGGCAGCATACGAGAGATTCAGGGTATCATCAACTCGCTCATAGCTTACAGCATTGTCGAAAACAGCAACATCGACCTAAAGTTCGTAGAGCGAATAGTAACGCGAGCCATAAAGACCGACAATCAGACTCTCACCATTGATGACATCATCCGTATAGTCTGCACCCACTACGACGTCACAGAACAGCAGATAAAAGGACCTCTACGCAAACGTGAAATCGTCCTCCCACGTCAGATTATAATGTATCTTGCCGACAAGCACATCCGAATGCCGGCATCACGCATAGGCAGATGTGTAGGAGGCAGAGACCACTCCACCGTCCTCCATAGCCTGCACCTCATAGCAGACAAGATAAAGAAAGACCAGGATTTCTGTTGCGAGATACAAGCTTTAGAACAGGAGTTAGGCATTAAGTGATAAAATTGACTTTTCAGTTTTATCACTTTTTTCTTCCCATCATTCGCCCTCTATCCAACTCCCAAGTAAGTCCGTTGCAAATCCTATGTAACTCCTATCTACCTCCGTTGATCCTATAGTTCCAGAACGGACTTACAACGGACCTATAACGGACTTACAACGGACCTGAGAGGGAGGTGAAATTTTTAACCTTCTTTCGTGATTTTCACGTTCAGAATATTTTTTCGCGAGAGTTTTTAGATAGGGGGGTGCACTTTTGCCCATTATATAGGCATAACGCTCTGACAATCAAGAGATAACGAAGCGTGCACCCCTCCTCAAAAGTGCACCTATGAAAAGAAACATATTAAGAGGGGGGTGCACGCAACGTAAATCACTGGTAATCAGTAGGCAAAAGGGTAAAAACAACCAAAAGTGCACCCCCCTATTTAAATTCTTCCAGTTTTTTTCAAAGTATAATCTCGACATAGCAAAATATAAGGAATTACAATAATTACAATTAAGAAAATGTACAGAATTATTTTATACAATCAAGAATTAGAGAATTACTTTAGCTTGATGAGCTTCTGCGAATAATTACCATTAATACTCGCGAATTTTTCCACGAATTATTTTTTTCTCTGTCCCGATTTTTCGAATATTCGAATTATTTTTTCGCAGAAGCTCATCAAGCTACGCAAGTCGTGATAATTCATGGAAATTGTTCGCTTAGGCTCACCAAGCTATGCAAGTTCTTCGCTGAAGCTCATCAAGCAGAAGCAAATCATGTAGCCAAGCGCTGCGTTTGTTTTATTCGCTGAAGCTCATCAAGCTGAAGCAAGTCGTCGAACTCACGTTGAATACTTTTTCTACCTACAAAGATTTGTTCCTATTTTTCCCCATAAATGAGGATGGACAAACGAAGAATCCATATAAATGAGGATTTCGTATGTGAAATAATAGTCTTAATTTTGCACCCGATTTCAAAAACTAAATGAAAATTTATGACAACACAAAAGCTAATGGCATTGACTGCCGTATTTACTGTTTCAGGATTAACATCAGTTCATGCTGAGGATTTCGAGGCAACTGATAGTATCTTTGATAACGTGACTCTGAAGAATGTCTCTATCGTTGGCACTAAGGTAAACAGACATAACCTCACCCCTTCGTCTGTCTCTACGGTGGGTAGCTATCAGATTCAGACAAACCAGATTGGCAACATCGAGGATTTGTCATCACAGTTACCTAACATTTTCATACCAGAGTATGGTTCACGACAGACCACGCCTATCATCATGCGTGGTATATACTCAAAGGTGAAGGGTACTGCCGTAGGTTACTACGTTGACGGTATGCCACACTTTGAGATTTCTGCCTTCAACACCGATATGCTCGATGTAAAGGCAATCGAAGTGTTGCGTGGTCCGCAAGGCACATTATATGGACGCAACACGATTGGTGGTGTGATTAATGTGTATAACTATACGCCTTTTGACTATCAAGGCACTAAGGTACGTCTGCGCTATGGCAACTACAACACAGTCAAGGCACAGGCTTCGCACTACGCATTGCTCAATGAGCAGTTTGGCTTCAACCTTAGTGGCTACTATGAGCATAGCGATGGTTATTTCAAAAACATCACGCTTGGCAAGAATGCCGACAAACTGAATGCAGGTGGCGGTAGAGTGGCATTGCACTACAAGCCAACGGAGAAGTGGATGATGCGATTGTCGTCAAGTCTGGATTACCTTAACCAAGGCGGATATGCGTATTCTGTGTATAAGCCAGAGATTGATTCGCTTGGCGATGTAAGCTACAACCGTCCATCTGGCTACAAGCGACTTATCTCAGGCACAGGCTTCACAGCCAACTACACAAGCGATAAATGGAGCCTGAACAGCCAAACCTCGTTTCAGTACATACGCGACGATCAGGAGGTGGATCAGGACTTCACCGCCAATGACACATACTTCGTCACTAATGGCATTCGCCATAACGTGATTAATGAAGAGGTTACTCTGAAATCGGAACACGAGAACAGATTTCAATGGGTAGTGGGAACATTCCTTTTCAGTCAATGGGGTACTCAGAATCAAGGTACCGACTATCTTACAAAGGGATACGAACAGCGTTCGCTATACGACACGTCTCTACGTGGTGCAGCACTCTTTGCCCAAGGCTCATACAATATCGTGGGAGGACTTTCAGCAACCATCGGTCTGCGCCTTGACCATGAATATAACAGTATGGACTATGCACGCACGCAACTAAACCACGAGGACAACTCAACACAGCCTGCGGGCGAGCCATTTGTGGAAACGCTGAAGTTTACAGAGTTGATTCCACGTTTCGGACTCCAGTATGCGTTCAGCAACAGAAACATAGTGTTCGGGAACATAACAAAGGGATATAAGGGTGGTGGATTCAATGCCACGATTCCCACAGACGAAGACCGCACGTATGATTCAGAATATAACTGGAACTACGAGATTGGCACAAAACTGGCAAGCGAAGACGGCAGTTTCTCGGCAGAAGCTACTTTCTTTTATATCGACTGGAAGAATCAGCATGTGAATCAGACTGTACCAGGACTTGGCAACGTGGTAAGTAATGCAGGACATTCTAACAGTAAGGGCGTGGAACTGTCAATTAACTACCGTCCAATGACCGCCCTCACCATTCAGGCGAACTACGGCTATACATACGCTAAGTTCCTTGACTACAAGAAGAGTGAGACTGTGGATTACTCTGGCAATATCGTGCCTATGGTGCCACGCAACACATTCGCTCTCAATGCAAGCTACAGCATACGTCCTGCAGGAACCTTTGATGCTATCACTTTCTCTGCAGGTATGAATGGAGTAGGCAAGCTATACTGGCTTGATGACAATGCCGTATGTCAGCATTTCTATGTTCTGCCTAATGCACGTATCGAACTTCGGAAAAGAAATTTCTGCATCTCTTTCTGGGGCAAGAACCTGAGCAACACGAAATATCACAGCTATTACTTTGTGTCATCTGCAAAATATGCGCAGAAAGGCACGCCAATAACTGTTGGCACCGAACTGACGATTAACTTCTAAGAACGACCCCTTTCTGTCCTGCGGACATCTTTGACTTTCCTCTGCGAGCCGTCTATCTCTTCGACATTCCCCATAAAGAGGCAAGAGGCTAGCGCATACCAAAAGCCTGACTATTTCCTTGTCTTCTTTATGAGAAAAGGGTATCCGCAGGGCGAGGGCATTTTTGACATTATGAACATTATAGACAAATACAACGTATCGGTGCCCCGTTACACGAGCTATCCACCAGCCAATTACTTCCGCGAAATGAAAGCGGAAGAATATACTGATGCCGTTCGCCGATCAAATAGCGAAGGAACTCTATTGATATCCTTCTATCTCCACATGCCTTTCTGCAAGCGCTTGTGCCATTACTGCGGATGTAACTCGTACATCATGCCACGCACAGGCGATACGGTAGCACGATACATAGATGCTATACACAAGGAGATTGACATGGTGACTGCAGACTTGGACAAGAGTCGCCCAATAAGCCAGATACATTTCGGAGGTGGAAGTCCGACGGCAATGCCTGCATCGGTACTCAAGGAGATAAACGACCATCTGCTTTCACTTTTCCCAACAATAGAGAAACCTGAGATTGCAGTTGAGTGTCATCCTGGCTATCTTACAGAACAAGACTGGATAGCACTCACCGAGAGCCATTTCAACCGATTCTCTATCGGTGTGCAGGATCTTGACACAAAGGTGCTTGAAACCGTAGGACGCACACCAAGCAATCTGCCACTTAAGGAGATAATGACGATATTGCGTTCTGCAGGTGCTACGGTGAATATGGATTTCCTCTTCGGACTTCCATATCAGACACCAGTTTCCTTCGCGAAGAACATAGAGAAGGCTATCCAACTGCATCCCGACCGTCTTGTGACCTTCAGTTACGGTCATGTGCCTTGGGTATTCAAGCGTCAGCAGGTACTTGAGAAACACGGACTTCCTGCTGCGGAAGACAAAAAGAGAATGTTTGAGGTAGCAGCCGAAATGCTGCACGAGGCTGGATACAAGAGTATCGGGTTGGATCACTTCGTATTGCCAGAGGATGAGCTTTACAAGGCATTGGAGGCAGGACTGCTTTACCGCAACTTCCAAGGCTATTGCACACGTCGCACAACGGGGCAGGTGTATGCCTTCGGTGCAACTGGTATCAGCCAGCTCGACAGCACATACGCCCAGAACACGAAGGATATTCAAGAGTATATCGACACTACGTTCGGAGGAGAGTTAACCACGCGCAAGGGCTATACACTTACGCCACAGGAACGAATAGCGAAGGAGGTTATAGAACGACTAATGTGTAACTACCGACTGAACTGGGACGAGATTGCCTCTATGATGCAAATTAGCGAAGCCGAGGTTAAGGTTGCGCTGCACTATGACGAGGTACAGCTTAACGAGATGGCAAACGATGGATTGATTGACATAACAGATAAAGGTATAGCAATGACCAACGCAGGACATCCATTTGTGCGTAACGTGGCAGCAGCACTCGACCCGCTTATGCAAAATACAGATAAGAAATTTTCAAAGCCAATATAATATAAATGAAAAAAGATATTGTTGTAATCGGTGCAGGAATAACAGGCATGACATGTGCCTACGAACTGCACCGCAAGGGAAAGGACATACAGATACTTGAGTGCCAGAACCGCATAGGTGGTCAAATAAACACTCAGAAGATAGGTAACTTCACATTCGAGAGCGGTCCAAATACTGGCGTACTGAAGCATCCAGAGGTGGCAGAACTTTTCGAGCAGTTAGGCGATGCATGTACGCTTGAGACTGCTCGTGAATCAAGCAAACGCCGTCTTGTGTGGAAGGGTGATAAGTTCCATGCACTTCCTTCAAGCCTCGCAACAGCATTAAAGACTCCGCTCTTCACCTGGTATGATAAATTTCGTATACTCGGAGAACCTTGGCGCAAAAAAGGCAACGACCCTTACGAGTCGGTAGCTTCATTAGCAGAGCGCCGTCTGGGAAAGTCGTATGTGCAGTATGGCGTTGATCCTTTTCTCTCTGGCGTGTTTGCAGGTGATCCTTATAAGTTACCTGTTCGACTCGCATTGCCCAAACTCTATAATCTCGAACAAGAATACGGCTCATTCATCAAGGGCAGCATTGCCAAGGCAAAGATACCTAAGACAGAACGCGATCGCAAGGCAACAAAGAAGGTGTTCTCTGCCAAGGGAGGATTTAGCAACCTAGTCAATGCACTTGCCAATACTATCGGAAATCAAAATATCACAACAGGAGCACAGGGCATTACTATCAATCCAGAAGGGGAAGGCTGGCTCATAACCTATCAAAAAGACGGTGTACAACAACAAATACATGCATCAAAGGTTGTGACTACCTGCGGTGCATACTCATTGCCTGAGCTCCTGCCTTTCGTAGATGCCGAAACGATGAAAGACCTCAGTAACCTATACTATGCACCAGTGGTGCAGGTAGGCGTGGGCATGAACGACTGCGGAAACAACCAATGGTTAGCATTTGGCGGTCTTGTACCATCGCGCGAAAAGAAGCAGATACTCGGCATTCTCTTTCCATCTGCCTGTTTCGAGGGAAGATGTCCGGAGAAAGGTGCAGCTATGGCATACTTCATAGGAGGTGCACGTCATCCTGAGATGCTGAAGAAGACAGATGCAGAGTTTGAAACCCTCGTGAATGACTACCTCTGCGAGATGCTAAAGTTCCCTACTGGGACAAAGGCCAATGAAATCAGGGTATTTCGTCATGAACGTGCCATTCCACAGTATGAAGCCTCATCTGATGCGCGTTTTGCAGCCGT
>JAEEGG010014786.1_pt1 | contig 16468 bp, 15 predicted proteins | sample 9134161 | NCBI WGS metagenome assembly JAEEGG01 (sample SAMN16246543, study PRJNA631951) | gut metagenome | biome: gut microbiome; feature: rumen; material: CR-attached | host: Bos | place: Iran: Karaj | collected 2018-10
ATGCATACGCCGCAGCCTTTGCAACGCTCGATGTCAACGACGATGGCTCCTCTGAATTTTGCCATATTGATTAAGATTTAGGATTTGTTGTGTCGTTTAATAATGAGCCACGAAATTAGGGAATTTTACCCAAACATTGTTCGACTTTTTGTTTTATTTATAGGCGAAGGGCTAATTTAGATTGTTTTTAAATTAAAAGCCTTTCCATCGTCGCAATTTGCGTCTCGCAAATTGAAAAACATTGTCGCAATTTGCATCCTGCAAATTGAAACTGTCCCCGTGGCCTAAAAACAAAAAAAGCCAGCCGTATCCGACTGGCTTCATTCCATGAGAAATAAGATTCCTATTGGTTTTCTATATTTATCGATTCATTTCCAACACATTCAATCGTTTCTTTCTTTTTGCGGAATACGGGTGAAAAGATGAACACCACAAATATAATAGATGTAACCAACTGAATCGGGATGTCTCCCCAGGTGATGACTTGGTTTTCGAGGACCGAAACATCACCCTCCGATAATACGGCAATCAGATTGTTGTTTAAATAATGCATGATGATGGGAACCCAAATATTCTGTGTCTTTAGGTATGCGTATCCAAAGAATATCGCGTATGCCACGCAGGTAATGATTTGTGATATGACCATTTGAATCTTGCATTCCTTGGTATAGTACATAAGGTCGACATCAAGATGCCATAAAGCCCATACAACACCTAAAAGCAGAATGCCGCCAATGGGTCCATATTTCTTCTGCATAATCGGTTGCAAATAGTGTCTCCATCCATATTCTTCCCCGAAAAAGAAAATGAATGACAAAGGAAAGCTTATTATTATGCCGAATAGCAACAACCATGTCTTTACCTTCTTGAAGGGATCAACCAATTGTGCAAGCTGATCGGTCACGTCTCCGTCTCTAAGCCCTGTTAAATAAGTGGTAATGATTACGTTAATGACATACAATACCAAAAACAGCGCAATCATCAGGATGCTCTTTTTGATGTTCTTTCTTCGGATTCCGGCACGCTCCTGTTTATCACGTCCACATGCCCAGAACACTATGTAGGTGATGAGACCGAAAACACAAGCGACTGCCTCCGCAATAATGTCGGCGTTCTTAAACTCCGAGAATACTGACCATAGCGATAGAATCATTAGTAATACTGTTGATGCAAGGATTAAGACGTAACCAGCAAGAGGAAATGACTTGATATCTTTCCTTGTCAATAGTATCCCTAACACTACTCCACAAGCGGGATACATCATTTTTGCGGTCGGAAAGACACCTATATCTATTCCGTGCTTGTATCCGATGTACATGGGAATGCTCATCAATAGCGAGAGGCCGTATGCCATCGCAATAAATATCCAGAGTCTTTTCTTGTCATCTTTTGTCATTGTGTTAGAGCTGTTCATTTGATTTCCCTTTCTTTAGTTTATTTGTATAATATCTGGTTAGTTCTTCTCGATGTCGTCAATTATCTCTTGGGCGGCATTCCTTGCCTTGCGATAATCTTTGTAGCCAGAGATTCCGCCTTGTATGCCTCCAAACAGTGTTAAGAATATATATACCCATGACCCTGTTTGAAGGTGCTTCCAAATTTCATAGCAAAACCAGATGTACCAAAAAATGAAGACGAGTAGGGCTATAATTAAGTCTTTTTGGGTGTATTGCTTCCTGTACTCTGCCATCACGTGAGCTATGGTGGCTATGTCGTCTTTCATGAAGTTGAGTTTGTCTATAGGCTTGTGAAGGTAGTATGTTGAAACAATAGCAACCACTACCATTAGGTAAGTTGCAATGATAAATACCAGACTAGTCATGTGGGTAAAATAGAGGATTGGAATAAAAATTAGACCAAGCGAGCACCATAAATAACTAGAAAACTTCACATTTCTTATCCCGTTGCTTTTCGCTTTCATCGTTTCGCGAAGCAGGCGGTCGCTGACGATTTCTTGTTTGTCAAGCTGTTCCTTGAGGATGGCAAACTGGTTACGCATTTCCTCGAAATTCATTTCTTCCATGGCTTACATTTTTTTAAGTTGTTCTTTGATTCTGAAAAGCTTTACACCAACGTTCTGCGGAGTGATTCCCACAATAGCACCTATTTCATCGTAGCTCAAATCCTCAAGCCACAGCATCACGATAGCCCTGTCGACCAAGCCGAGTTTACCGATGCGCTCGTGGAGTTGCCGGACTTGTGCGATGTTGGCATCTTCATCTTCGAAAAAGTTCACGTCCATCGACAGAGGCACTTTTTTTATTTCTTTCTTTTTCTTGCGTTCTTGCAGGAGGCATGTGTTCAAGGCGACGCGATAGATCCACGTACTGATTTTACTGTCTTCACGAAAACTATCGATGCCTTTCCATATGTTGACCAACGTCTCCTGAAAGAGGTCGTTAACCTCATCTTCGTCTTGGGAAAACATGTAGCATACCGTGTAAATGGTGCTTTTGTGTTTTTGAACCAATTGTTCAAATAGGTCTTCTTGGCTTTTCATTATTGTTTTGTTCTTTTGACCTTTAGATGCAGAAAGCAACTTAAAATTACAGAAAACTCCGATTTTTTTTGTTTGACGATGCAAAAATAGGGAATTGGATGCAAAAAAATAGAGACGCAATCATTGCGTCTCTACTTTTCATTTCTGTCTTCTCGCTCATTTCACTGGATGGTCCATAGCAAATGCCTTCAGCCTTTCCGCCAGAATCGGGATTTCTTCCCTTTGGATGAGCGAAGTACAGGCGCGGACACCTTGTTTGGTGCTGCCACAGGTGTCGAGCGAGATGCCGGATACACCGTAATACATCATCTCTTCAACGAGGTCGGCACCTGTGAAGCCGGGATAGCAATAGGTGAAGTAGAAGCCGTCGGCGATGGGTTCACCGCAGTCTTCGTCGTAGGTGATGTAGAAACCGTTGTCGAGGAAGGCTTTCTTCATCAACTCGGCCTTGCGACCGTATTCCAACACATCCTCACGATAGTTGTAGGTACCATCGTTCACGGCTTTCAGCACGGCGGCCAAAGCGTGTTGTGCCGAGTGCGAAGTGCCTGAACTGAGCGGGTGCAAGGCACCGAAGAGGATGGCGCGCAAGAAGACTTCCTGTCCGCAGAAGGCTTTCAGGTCGGGGAAGTGGTGCTGGGCCAGCTTGTTGCTGATGCCGAGGATGGCGCAACGCTCGCCGGCGTAGCTGAAGGCTTTCGAGCTGGAAATCATCAGGATGTAATAGTCGGTGTATTTGCCCACGGTGGGTTGGTAGGGGGCTTCGCCCGGATGACTGTAGTCTTTGCGGAAGTCCATGCCGAAATAGGCGAGGTCTTCCATGACGATGACGTTGTACTTGTTGGTCAGTTCGCCGATGATGCGCAACTCCTCGTCGGTGAGGCACACCCATGTCGGGTTGTTGGGGTTGGAGTAGAGCAGACTGTGGATGTTGCCTTTGCTCAGCACCTCTTCCAATTTGGCGCGCAGTTTCTCGCCACGGTATTCGTAGATGTCGAAATGCTCCATCGGGATGCCAAGCACCTTGTTTTGGAACTTGTGGACAGGGAAGCCCGGGTCGATGAAGAGCATGGTGTTTTTCTTCGCGTCAGAATGCCCTGCAATCATGAACGAGGCGAAAGCACCCTGCATGGAACCGACGGTAGGCACACAGTTGGCGGGGTCGACGTCAAGGTCAAGGAAGTTCTTGATGAAGCGTGAGGCCTCCTTCTTTAAAATAGGTGCACCATCGATGGGTGGATAGTTGGCTGCCACGCCGTTTTGCAAGGCTTTGATTTGGGCTTCCACGCCAGCGCGGGCAGCGGGTAGACCAGGATTGCCCAGCTCCATGTGGATGAACTTTTTGCCGCTGGCGGCTTCAAGGTCGAAGGCCAATTTGTTGATTTCGCGGATGCCGGCTCTTCCGATGCTCGGCAGACCGCTCTCTGCAAAGAGTTTCTTTGCTAAATCTTGGGGTACGATATTGTGTTGCATCATATCTGTTTTGAAAAATAATACTCGTTATTGTTTTGAACGGCAAAGATAGGAAATTATTTGAGACGGGCAAAAATAAAATGATTAAGTTTTACCACGGTAACTGTAGTTTTCCTATTTTTGCGCTTGCAAACCTCACGGCAGACTATCGCGCTGCAAATCTAGGTTTGTTCTTAGATAGCAAATCATTAAATTCAAATACTAATGAAAAAGCAATTGTTACTTGCCTTAGCCTTGATGATGGGCTTCATGCCCGTCAAGGCACAAGATGAAAAGAAAGAAGAAGGATTCCAGTTTACTACAATCAAGGAAATTCCAATCACGGCCGTTCGCGACCAACATCGCTCTTCCACTTGCTGGGCCCATTCCGGCATTGCCCTGATGGAAGCGGAAGCACTCCGCATCAAGGGCGTTGATGTCGATCTCTCCGAGATGTATGTTGTCAGCCATTCCATGATGGATCGTGCCGAAAAATATGTCCGTCTGCACGGCAACGCTAGCTGGGCACCAGGCGGCAAGTGCGGCGACGTGCTTTACTGCTTGGAACACTATGGCTTCGTCCGTCAGGAAGACATGCCTGGCAACCGTTATGGCGGAACCTTACCCAATCACACCGAACTCGACCTCGTGGCCACAGGCTATGTGAAAGCCCTTGCCAAAAGTGACATCAGCAAACTCAGCCCCGTGTGGAAAGAAGGCCTGCAAGGCATTTATGATGCCTATCTTGGAAAATGTCCTGAAAAGGTGAATGGCATGACGCCACAAGAATTTGCCAAGTCGTTGGGCCTCGAAGCCGACAACTACATCACCCTCACCTCTTTCACACATCATCCTTTTTATGAGCCTTTTGCACTTGAGATCGAAGACAACTGGCGTGGCTGCCCTTATTATAACCTACCTATCGATGAACTGATGGAGGTTATGCAATATGCCATCGACAAAGGCTACACCTTCCAATGGAGTGCCGATGTCAGCGAGCAAGGCTTCACCCGCGATGGCATTGCCGTCTGCCCCGATGCCGAGAAAGCGGTCGAACTCTCAGGCTCCGACATGGCACATTGGTTGGGCATGTCAGCGGCAAATCGTCGCAACGAGCTGACCACTAAGCCGATGCCAGAGATTGAAGTCACACAAGAGATGCGTCAGGAAGCCTTTGATAACTGGGAGACTGGCGACGACCACGGCCTGCTCATCTTCGGCAAGGCCAAAGACCAAAACGGCAAGGAATATTTCATGGGCAAGAACTCGTGGGGCGACAGTGGCAAATACCACGGCGTATGGTACGTCTCTGAGGCTTTCGCTAAATACAAAACCATGAACATCGTCCTGCACAAGGACGCACTTCCTAAGAACATCGCCAAGAAACTCGGTGTGAAATGACACGCTATAGAAGCGCTAAATAAAACGCAAAACCCGCTGAAACCAGCGGGTTTTGTTGTTGGTGGGACGTACTGGACTCGAACCAGTGACCTCTGCCGTGTGAAGGCAGCGCTCTAAACCAACTGGGCTAACGTCCCTCCCGTTGATACAAAAGACGCTTTGCAGCGTCTTCGTGTGGGGCGAACAAGGATCGAACTTGTGACCTCATGCCTGTCAAGCATGCGCTCTAAACCAACTGAGCTACCGTCCCAAATGCGGGTGCAAAAATACGGCTTTTTCCCAAACTGACAAGAAAAATTCTTTCTTTTTTTGAAAAAATTATATCTTTGTGCAATCAAATCTATTTGTTATGAAGTTTAAATACCTATTAGTCAGCTTGTTCCTTGTTTTTGGAACGCTTTCGGCTACGGCCCAAGAGAAGAAAAACTTTGATTTGGAAGACCTGTATATGCGTCCGACGTTCTATGCCAAGAGCGTCAGAGGCATGAATTCGATGAAGGACGGCAAGACCTACGCCTCTTTCGAGAGAGGTCAACTCAACATCTACAATTACAAGACCGGAGAGCTTGAAAAGACTTTGTTCGGCATTGCTGACCTCACCATGCATCCAGATTCATTGCCTATCGGACTGCAAGACTATGAGTTGAGTGCCAATGAGGACAAGATGTTGTGCGCTACCGAAATGGAGAGCATCTATCGCCATTCGTATCACGCCACCTATTATGTCTACGATTTCAGCACGAAGACCTTGCAACCGCTTTCGGAGAATGGTAAGCAACGCCTCGCCACTTTCTCACCCGATGCTACCAAGGTTGCCTTTATGCGCGACAATAACCTGTTTATCAAGGACCTGAAGACGGGAGAGGAGAAGCAATTCACCAAAGATGGCCTCTACAACCATATCATCAACGGTGCACCTGACTGGGTCTACGAGGAGGAATTCAGTTTCTCACAGGGCTTCTATTGGTCACCCGACAGCAAGAAGATTGCTTACATGAAGTTTGATGAGAGCAACGTGCGAGAGTTCCAGATGGAGGAGTTCAAAGGCCTCTATCCCGATTGGTACAGCTTCAAATATCCCAAGGCCGGCGAGGACAACTCCATCGTCGAGATTTATGTCTACGACCTCGAAAGCGGCAAGACGGTGAAAATGGACACAGGCAAGGAAACCGACATCTATCTGCCTCGCATCGCATGGACGAAGGATGCCAATGTGCTGGCTATCCAACGCCTTAACCGCCATCAGAACCATCTTGAAATCTTGGCCGCTGATGCCACCACGGGCAAGAGCCGCGTGTTTTACGATGAGACCAACAAATATTACATCGATATCACCGATGACTGGCATTTCCTTGAGGACGGCAAACGTTTCCTCATGACCTCGGAGAGAAGTGGCTACAACCATATCTACCTTTGCAACCTCGATGGCACGGAAGCAAAACAACTTACCAACGGCCCTTGGGACGTGACCAGCGTCTATGGCTTCGACGGCAAGGAAGTGTATTTCCAAGCCGCGAAGAACACCCCCGTCGACCGTCAAATCTACGCCGTCAACCTGAAAGGCAAGATGCGCGAGGTGATTGGTTGCGAAGGCACCAACCAAGCCACTTTCAGCAACGACTTCAGCTACCTTATTAATATAAACAGCACCATCAACCAGCCGCGCCAGTTTGAACTTTACACCAATAAGGGCAAGTTGGTGCGTGTGTTGGAAGACAACTATGAGTTTGCCGAGAAGTTGAAGACCTTCAACCTTGGTGAGAAGAAACTCATGAAGATTAGTGACCCTGCATTCACTTTGCCTGATGGCACCCAAGTCGATGTGGACGCTTGGCAAATCCTGCCTCCTGACTTTGACCCCAACAAGAAATACCCCGTGCTGATTTATGTGTACGGTGGTCCCGGCCATCAGACGGTGAACAATTCGTGGGCCAACAGTGACTATTGGTGGATGCAACTGCTTGCGCAGCATGGCATCATCAGCGTGTCTATCAACAACCGTGGTAGCGGTGCACAAGGTGAGGCCTTCAAGAAGATGACCTACCTGCAATTAGGCAAGTACGAAACTGAGGACATGATCACCCTCGCCAAGTACATGGCTAAGCAACCCTATGTGGATGGAAGCAGAATCGGCATTTACGGCTGGAGTTACGGTGGTTTCATGGCCGCCAACGGCATCACCAAGGGCGCCGACGTCATCAGCACGGCAGTGTCAGTGGCACCTGTGACCAACTGGCGCTATTATGACAATGTCTACACCGAGCGTTTCATGCGTACGCCGCAAGAGAATCCCGACGGCTACGACCTTAATTCACCCGTGCATAACACGGCTTTAATTAAAGGCAACTACCTGCTCTGCCACGGTAGCGGCGACGACAACGTCCACTACCAGAACGCGATGGAGCTCATCAAGGCCATGATTTCGAACGGCAAGCAGTTCGACCTGATGATCTATCCCAATAAGAACCACGGCATCTACGGTGGCTACGAATACGGCGACGGTGAGTGCCGGATGCATCTCTTCAACAAGATTGACAACTTCTTGTTTGAGCATTTGCTGGGTGAGTAAAACCTTGTAAGAAGGTCAACAAAAAAAGCGAGCGGCAAACGTCGCTCGCTTTTCGTTTTATTTGAAAACTTCAAATTATAAGGTGTAGCCAAGGCCAACAAAGAAACCATTGGCCTTCATGGTGATATTGTTGCTTGAGTTGAGGTCAAGCAGGCCGAGACGATATCCGCCAAACAGGTTGAATTGGCTGAACTTCACATCGGCGCCAAACACGGCATAAAGGTTGAAACGGTTCAATTTGCTATTGTCGCCATACCAATTGTATGTAGTAGTATTGTTGCCAATTGTTGTTTTGGTATTGCCTGCAAGAGCTAAGCTCACCATGGGTCCAACAAATGGCGTAATGGTAATGTCGTGGTTAATACCGATGCCATAGTTGAACAAAATCGGAACATCAATAAGGGCTTGGGTGCTCTTACCCGTTCCAAATCCGAAGAAGGCGTCTCCACTCTTGGTGTTCATACGGAATTCGGCGCCAGCGGCAACACCAATGCCTTTTGAGAGGCCAAAATTCTTGGTGAATCCGGCGAAGAAACCTTGATAGTTGCTGCTATTATTCCCTGAAACGAAGGATTCAGGAGCGTAACCTGCATAGATTGTTGATTGTGCCTGCACATTTCCGGCAACGAACATTGCGGCGATAAGCGCCACGATTGTAAATGCTTTTCTCATTTTGAAATGTTTTTTGATTAACTGTAATGTTGATTGTGGGTTTGTCAATTATTATGCCAATTCTAGCTTGAAATTTCTACAATTATTTTAAAGTCATGATAATTGTCTATTTTTGTGGATACAATATGGACAGATGATTTTTGGACAAATTGGCGCCCTTGCTAAGGAAATGGTTGAGGTTGCTGTCAATTCAAGTGGTGACGTTTTCTTCACCGCAATGGCAGAATACTACGAACAAAAGAAAAAACTTGCCGTTGGTTAGATATCTATTTTACTGGTTGTCAACCTGATGTGTTGTAAATATGTTATTTATATTTTTGTTCAGAAATTGAAAATCTAAACTTTTACAATATGAAAAATCTGAAATTGACATTGGCTCTTGCGATTGTGGCACTTGTCGCCTTTTCATGTGGCCCTAAGAAAACTGGACAAAATGTAGAAAAAGAAAAAGTTGCACCCAAGATATTGGTGCTCTATTATTCCCAAACTGGCAACACCAAAGCCGTGGCAACAGAGATGGCTACGCGCTTTGGTGCTGACATTGAAGAGATTGTACCTGTCCAATTGTACGATGGAGATTTTCAAGCGACGATTGAGCGTGGCAGGAAAGTACTCGAGGAAGGAGCTCCCCCGAAATTTAACCCGTCAAAGCTGATGTTGCCAGCTACGAGGTGGTTTTCATCGGTTATCCTGTATGGTTTGGTACTTATGCTCCACCTATCATCACATTCATGGCTTCGATCCTGGCATCCATACTGTGTATGTTGGCGAAGTGATTGGGGTTTGGAAACGATAAATGCATCTTCAGCAGAAGGTTTGTCGTTTCTCGATGACTCATTTTTCAGAAATCCCCGAAATAGGGGATTGGTACACCTGAAAAATACCCATCAAAGGGGATTTCACAGGTGACAAGATTGCCATACTTTTGCAGCAGATTTTTGTCATACATTTTAGGATGAATTTTGAGTTAGTTTTATTGTGCGGGACAAAACATGGGTTCCGCACAATTTTTGTACTTTTGCAGACAAATAAGAACCCATGTGCAAGGCATATAGAATAGTCCTAAGTTTCCTTTTCCTGGGTGTTTCGCTCGCATCTTTTGCCCAAGCTAATCGTCCTGAGGTTTTCCGTGAGCGATACACGTTGAAGCAAGTCTTGGCATTGAGCCGTCACAACATACGCTCGCCTTTGTCGGGAAGGCGTTCAACCTTGCAACGAATCACACCTCACGAATGGCACCTTTGGTCATCGGATCCGAGTGAGTTGTCGTTGCGCGGTGGCGCTCTAGAGACCATGATGGGGCAGTATTTCCGCAAATGGCTCGTCAGTGAGGGCATGATACAGGAAAACGAAATTCCTACTGAAGGCGCCATGCGCTTCTATGCCAACTCTTTACAGCGCACCATAGCAACAGCACAGTATTTCTCCTCAGGGATGCTTCCTGTGGCTAATGTCCGCATCGAGTACCATTGCGAAGTTGGCAAGATGGATTCAGTGTTCGCTCCGCAGATCACCGACGATAGCGAGGCTTTTAAAGCTCTAGCCCAACAACAGATTGCCACAATGGGTGGCGAAAAAGGACTGATTGGAGTAGGGGAGAGGATGTCGGATAACTATAAGGTGCTGGAGCAGGTGCTCGACATGAGGCATAGTAAAGCATGTATTGAAGGAGACACCTGCCATTTTCGCACTGATGATGCGCATGTGTATCTCGTCAAATACCGCGAACCGGGCATGGGCGGCTCGCTGCGCCTTGCTTGTCAGGCCGCTGATGCACTTATCCTTCAATACTTTGAGGAACCTGATCCAGTGAAGGCCGCCTTCGGCGACACCTTGCTTTGGGAGGATTGGGAAAGCATCGCAGCCATTAAGGATTGGTACTGCGACGTCCTGTATACAGTGCCCGTGGTGGCTCGTGAGGTGGCTCGACCATTATTGCGGACAATGCTTGAAGAATTGCAGACCGAAGGACGCCAATTCACCTTTCTCTGCGGTCACGACTCCAACATAAGCAGTGTATTGGCCGCATTGCACGCCGAAGACTATTGCCTCCCAAGTACCATCGAGAAGAAGACACCCATAGGCTGCAAACTGGTCATAGAGAAATGGGAGGATGATGAAGGCAAGTCTTATGCAGCATTGAACCTTGTTTACCAAAGCACCGAGCAATTACGCAACATGACATTGCTGGATATGGAAAATCCGCCTATGGTGTTCCCCGTACGTCTCAAAGGCCTGGATGCCAATGCTGATGGACTTTATCCGTTTGAGGATGTTTTGAAGAGAATTGATGATGTAATCCATTAGTGTATTATTCCATCAGCATCACCTCTTTTGAGTCGAAAAAAAACCGAAAGCAAAAACTGCTCTCGGAATTTTTTATCAAGACAATAACTCGGCTTTTATTACTTCACCATAACCTTTTTCACTTCAGTTCCAGCTTTCACTAAGTATAAACCACTGGCAAGGCCTTGCAAATCGATGGTCTGTTTATTGTCAACGAACAAGGTTCTCACCACACGACCCATTTCATCCGAAATCGTCACGAGGCCTTCAGCTTCGATGGTGAGGGTTTCAGAAGCGGGATTGGGGTAAACGTCCATAGTAGCGGTTTTGTTTTCGACAATGCCTACATTGCCACAGTCGTCATAGAGTTGGATACCTTGCCATTCCTCGGCTGCTTCGAAGACTTCAATGCAATTGCAAGGTACCACAATGTGTACATGGTCGTTGATGTCAGCAAAGGCATCATCCCAAAGGAAGAACGGCTGGTTGGTGTGAATGAAGATGTAATCAAGTTCATAACAATAGCTGAAAGCATTCGAGTTGATTTGTTGAATACTGGCAGGAATGTCGATAACTTCCAAAAGATGGCAGTCAGCAAACGAATGGAAACCGATGTTCACGATGGTGTTGGGCAAAGTAACGCTGGTGAGGTTAACGCAACCATAGAAGGCCTCGCTGCCGATGTAACGAACCCTTAATGACTCCCCGTTGATGGTTTCCGTTTCTGGAATGACCACATCGCCCGAGTAGGTGTTTGGGTCGTCGTCGTTGACTACAATTAGGTAGGTTTCGCCACAACCTCCACCCGGAAGTTGTTGAGTGGCTTTACGGTAATAGATGCCATTGACATAGTAATCGTAGGCAAATGCACTTTGGCAAACCATCATAAGTGCCAAGGTCAACACTGAAAAGATAAATGTACGTTTCATAATTGTAATTGTTTAGATGATAGATTTAACAAAATTATTAGGTGCAAAAAACCGGGAATCATAACATATGCACGAAAAAAAAGTTGAAATTTTGGAAAAAAAAGCAAAGTCCAGTTATTTTTCGAGTCAAACTTGCAACTAAAACCATCAAAAGACACACCGAAAGAATGGAATCTTCCGAGTCACACGAAGCCAACAAAAGCCGCATCGAAAACTTCAACGCACTTGTACTTCGGCACAAGGCCATGATTTGGCATATCTGTTCGGATTACAACGTTGGCAAGGCAAGGAATATGGAAGACTGCATTCAGGAAGTGTTGATCAACCTTTGGAGAAGCTTCGGGACTTTCGAAGAGCGAAGTTCGGAAAAGACATGGGTGTGGCGCGTGGCTACCAACACCATGTTGATGTTGAAGCGCAAAGAAGACAAAAGTCCACAAACGGAACCCATCGAGGCAGTCGGCGTGGGCGAAAAGGAAGATGAACCGAACGACGAGAAATACAAGCAGTTGCAACAACTCATCAACATGCTGCCCGAAGAAAGCGGTACGATCATTCGCGCCTTCTTGGATGGCTTCTCCTACAAGGAAATCGCCAAGATGACCGGAAGTTCGGTGGGCGCCGTTGCCATGCGCATCGCCCGACTCAAGCAGAAACTGAAAATAATGTACGAAAGAGAAAACAACCTATGACGATGAAAAACAAGATAAAAGCATTGAAATCAAGTACGCAACGTGACAGCTTCGAAGCCCAATGGCAAAGCCGCCAACAGTGGCAGGAGCAGGCCGAAAAATGGGCGCCTGACGACAAGACCTTTTTGCAATGGGTAGAAAAGGCGCAACAAGACCCAGCCGGTTTAAGTGCAAATCTCATCCCCATTCACCGCAACAAACGTTGGATTCCATACGCTGCTGCAGCCAGCCTCGTCATTGGCGTGGCCGCCATCGGTCTGACCCGTCAAAGCCAACCTGAGAGCGGACTTCCCGTGGCCGAGGAAGTGACCGTGGAAAGTCAAACCATCCACTTCATCTGCAACAACGGATGCTCGGCGCAAGACATCATGTTCTTGGCCAACAAAGTCATTAAATAACAAAACCCAAAGACGATGAAAAGCCTCGTTCCATATCTCGTTTTACTCCTTACAATCGTATTGTCGGCTTGCAGGGAAAAGACGGAAACTTCCAAGAAAACCTGCGAGAAAGCAGCATTGGAAATCTATTGCAAGTATGCCGACAACGCCAACCTCACCGTGGCCTACCTCGGCGACTTGTCCGTCAACGGGAAGTGCATCGACGCCTTGATGTTGCAAGCCGACAACGAATCGGATTGGGAAGCCCTGAAATGGGATTTCGGTTTCATGTCATACGACTCTGCGGAATTCCATTGCCCAAACAACGACAATCCTGTCATGATAGGTGTCGGCATCGAAACCGATTTCTTGGACGATGCCATTTTTGACACAGTATCTGACATCAGCCAAATCCCCGATGAAGACTTAGAGCGTTTCACGCTCATCGTTGCCGACAAAATGCGCGAAGTCATGAACAGCTTTCAAGCTCCCGACTCATTGCTGCCTAACACCGCCATCATCGTCGGTCAAGGCGAGATAGAACAGGAAGACACTGGGGATTCTTACGACGACTACATTATGACTATCGCGCGGTCGCTTGTCATCGGGATGATCGACGAAAGGCTTCATCCCAATAGGATTCCTGATCCCGACCTGCAACAGCAAAAAGACTGGAACCACAGCATCATGGACGATGCTCAAACTCACGGTCACATCGGCTATATCACTGCTGCTGACAACGAAGAGCGCGCCTTATGGCTCTTCTTCTATGACGACCAAGAAGAATTCAACTCCATCATCACCCATATTAGCGAAGACATGATTGTTAAATAATTAACCTTTTATCAAACTTTAACGCATATGAAAAAAAATGTATTTTTCCTTCTGATGTGCATTTTTGCCATGACAAGCATGACACAAGCACAAAACCGTGGCGACATCCAAGTGAATGCCACCGAATTGAACAACGTAATGATTTCACAAGACCGTCTTCCTTCTGAGGGCTCTTGGTTCTCCTACGTCGGTGATTATTCATCGCCACAGATTATCGGCATTGGCATGCCCTTCAACTGGGGGTATATGTTCCCCGCTGAACTGATGAGCGAGTACAAGGGTTGCTCCTTCACCCAGTTTGGTTTCTTGGATGCCGGTGAAGAGCAATTTGCCACCACCTACACCGTCAACTTCTATCTTGGCGGTGATGTTGCTCCACAAACTTTGGTTTCTACCCAACAGTTCGAAATCACTGGAACGGTTGGCGATGTCGTCACTTTCAGACTCGACACTCCCGTTGAAATCGATGGTACACAAAACATCTGGTTGACTTTCTACCATGACGGTTCCATTCAGTATCCCGCTCCCGCTGTTGCCGACGTGGGCAACCCCAACAGCCGTTGGCTCGGCATCGATGGCTATGGCTGGATGGATGTGGCTTCTGTCAGTAGCGAGGCCTACAGCTGGCTGGCGTGGGTGTATGTCGACGGCTACGACTGGATCAACGAAAGCAATGAATCCGTTTCCGTGTATCCTAACCCCATCTCGGACAATGTGAACATCGTTGCACCGGGCATCAATCACGTCACGGTGATGAACACGCTCGGTCAAGTGATCTACGACAGCAACGCCGATGGAAACATGACCACCCTCGACATGAGCCCCTATCAAGCTGGTGTTTATATGGTGCGTGTGACCACAGAAAATGGCCAAAGCGTAAAACTCGTTTCTAAACAATAATAATGAACTTTTTTAGTTTACAAATATAGCTTTCAGCGGTCAGCTATCAGCCACGGTACTACCAAACTGATAGCTGACGGCTGATAGTTTACAGCCAATGTGGAAATTGAAGTTAAACCTTAAACAATTACGAACCATGAAAAAGCTTTACATTCTCCTCGCGTTCCTGCTCTTTGGCGCAGGCCTTCGCGCACAACAGACCACCCTCACCGAAGCCGTTGACTTCACCGTCACCGACTGTCACGGCCAGACTTACAACCTCTTCGAAATCCTTGATCGCGGTCAGGCCGTATTCATCGATTTCTTCTTCTACACCTGCGGTCAATGTCAGGTAATTTCGCCCTACATCACAGGATCCTATACCCAAATGGGCTGCAACATGCATGATGTGTTCTACATTGAAATTTCTTACATCGATAGCGATGCCGTCTGCCAGCAATGGGCCAATGAATACGGCGTTGAGTTTCCTACCGTAGGAAAAGATGGTGGCGGCAATGAGGTCTTCGACCTTTACGGCATCATGGCCTGCCCTACTCTCGTCCTCATCATGCCCGACCGCAGCATCCCCATCCGAGGCCTGCTTGACCTCTATCCCTTCTCGGCACAAGATGTGGTCAATGCCATGCAACAAAACGGCTTGCAACCCCACGACTGCACGGGCACGCTGACCGTCAACCCGCAAACCTTGCACATCTACAACGATGGTGAGACTTACCAGCCTGGCCAACTGACCATTTCCAACATGACCGCTGAAGACGTAACCGTCAATGCCTTCACTGCCGACCCCATCTTTGCGTTGCATTGCATGGATGATGGCCAAGACGTCACCGAAGGCATGACCGTCACGGCAGGAGAAACCATCATTATTGATGTCTATGTCGATGTGCCTGTAAAGGAAAACTTCGAAGGAAAGATGTATGTCAACACCTCGGCGGGCAACTTCGAGGTCGACATCGTTTACGAGATGACCGTCGGCATCGATGAAAACAGCACGACATTGACCATGTTCCCCAATCCCGCCAACGAAAGCGTAACCCTCCAGGGCGAGAACCTTGGCGTGGTAAGCCTTTACAACACATTGGGCCAAAAGGTCGAGACTTTCTACACCGACGAGTCGCAATTGGTCATCTCGACTTCCAAGTACCAAGAAGGCATCTACTTCATCAGGACTAGCAACGGGAACACGCAACGCTTGGTGATTGTGCACAAATAAGTTTTGTAGTTTATAACGAACAATCCGCCATTCGAGCGAAAGCTTGAATGGCGTTTCTTTTTTAGTTTTCACCTCCGTTTCCTTCGGAACTCCATCATGGACTGGCCTGTGCATCACACAATAACCTTTGCATCGACTCCTCAATTGAACTTTATGCGTGCGATTAAAAAGTCTGCCGCAATATTGAATTAAACATTTTTGTACCTTTGCAGTCAATTTTAGAAGGATTGTAACCATGCGTGAAATTTGGGCTTTAGTTAATGAGATGTCGCCGTATCTGCTGCTGGGATTCGCATTTGCGGGATTGCTGCACTCGTTTGTGCCAGCCAGCCTGTATCGGCGTTATCTTGGCAAAAACAGCTTCAGCAGCGTCATTTGGGCGGCGCTTCTCGGTGTACCGCTCCCGCTTTGCTCTTGCGGCGTGATCCCTACGGCCATGTCGCTGCGGAAAGAAGGGGCCTCGAAAGGTGCCACCACCTCGTTCCTGATTGCCACGCCACAAACGGGTGTCGATTCCATCTTGGCCACTGCCTCGCTGTTGGGCGTTCCCTTCGCCATCCTACGGCCTGTGGCGGCGCTTGTCACGGCTTTGTTTGGTGGTGGCGTGGTGACTATGGCCACGCGCAATGAGCCTAACGAAGCC
>JAEEGG010014787.1_pt1 | contig 16468 bp, 17 predicted proteins | sample 9134161 | NCBI WGS metagenome assembly JAEEGG01 (sample SAMN16246543, study PRJNA631951) | gut metagenome | biome: gut microbiome; feature: rumen; material: CR-attached | host: Bos | place: Iran: Karaj | collected 2018-10
GAAGTATAGCGAGAAAGTGTTGCCACAGACAGTGGTGGAGAAAATAGTGAACCTCGATTTGTATGAGACACCGTTTGGTTATCTGGTAGAGTCTGCATTGCTGACCATTTCTGGAAAAAATGAAACATGGGTTGCTGCTCATGGCGAACTGTTGAGAAATATCATGGAGCGGTATATGGAAATGAGTGAATCGAGGTGGACTGAGAAACTGAAGAAGTAAGCCGTATTCCCAAATCATAACTGTAAGTTGTGCCTATTGGAAAAACTGAAGAAGAAAGGGGAAGGCATCGACAACGAACTGATAAAAATCTATCAGGATTTATTCGGAAAAGATTTGAGGGACTGTTGGATTGATGAAAATTTTGCTGGATTCTGCTCAATAGATACACAACAAGCACGGTCAATTTCAGGTGAAATACAGAATCAGTTAGAGACAGTACAATATAAGGATGTCATTGTGCTGGACATCATTGAATTACTTGAAAAAGACCATTGGAAGCAACTTGGCCTGTTTGAAAGCATCAGTGCTCAGAAAGAGAAACTGCGGTATGGCTTTACTACTGCGGAACAAAGGAAGCATATCAACAGGATTATCAAAGCAAAGAACGACAATCTTCTGATGGCGTTTGCTAACATAGCGGAGAATAACAACGCAGAGTTGGTTGTTGAAATGACAAAGAAAGCCATTGAGGATGCTGAGAGACAGGAATATATCAATAAACTTGGGAATTATGTGGAGAGTCATCTTTATGCATATCTGAAAAAAGTTCTTGCCCCACTAGGTATCCACATTGTTGATGTGCAGGGCGGCCAAGATTATATTCTGTCAAAGGATGGTTTTGAGGATTATAGAGTTGAGGTGAAATCCAGGTGGTCAATAGACAAGTCGGTTGAGATGAGCAAGCTTCAGTTCGAGACCGCAGTGGCAAATGCCGACAGGTTTGCACTGGTTATGGCCAATATGGAGGATTTCCCTAAATGGAGAGTAGAGAAGAATGATCCTCTGACTGATTCCGAATTAGTTGACAGACTGAAGATCATTGACAATATCGGAAATAACGCTGACCTGCTGAACAGAGTGAATGAAGCCTTTAAGGGTGGAGATAATGATGTAAAAGCGGAAGGATATTATGCTATCAGGGTTCCGCAGATAGTCTTTACAAACAGAGGACTTTTCTTGCCTGGGTTTATTGAAATAATCAAATCAAAATTTGAAAGGAGATAGAATATGTGTAACAACAATAATGAAGAAGAGTATTACCAGTCGATGCAGGAAAACCTGAATGACATGGAAGAAGCTCTTGACAATGGTGTCGCCACAGATGCGGATATAGAGGACTTTGTCAACAGAATGACTATTCAAACCTATGATTTTAATTATTGTTTGGATTTGCCTTTATATAGGGCTAGATTTGACAATGGTTTTGACAATACAGATCCACACCAGTTCGGATATATTCATAATCTTGCTGCTATCACCAGATACAGATATAACAAAGCCCAAGAGGCAGTGCTCTATACGGCAACAGAGCCATCTACGGCCTATAAGGAGATAGAGAACAGTCGAAATGGTGAAACTCATTTCTACTTATCAACATGGTCGCATGTTGCTGGGACAAGGGAATTCCACACGGCTCTGAATGTCAATTGTGTAGGATTAACCCGTCATACTACAGCAGAACGTTTTTACAACATTCTTCGAGATAATGTGGGACCAGGAACGAGTAAACTCTATTACCTGTCTTCTTTAGGTAGAATTTTGGAAAAGCCAGGGACGGATTATCGTTTTTCGTCAATATTGGCATCGAGGATTTTTCAGACTCACGATGCATTGATAACCACCAGTATGAAATCCAATGGTAGTGAGCTTAATATTACCTTTAACCAGAGTGCAGCAGACCAATTACTTGAATTGAAGTGGATATACAGATGTGAGGTTCTTGCGAATCAGGCATCAGTTTTTCATGTGTCCAATGTGGGCATTCCAAATGGTGGAATTATAGATTGGTATAACTGGCAGGTAGATGTTAATAGCATTTCCTTGAATGGGCAAACTAATATGCCGGTAGATATTCATGTTTTATGTCAAGCAATACAAACAAATGCGGGTATCACTCAATCAGTACTCTATCCAAATGTAAACAAAGAACCAACAGGCTTACATGATGGAATTGTAGTGTATAATGGTGAAAATGTGCGTGTGCGATTCCGAATACAGTTGATATGATTTCCAAACGAAAGTCTGTGGCAATAGCTTTCGGTTGTTTAGGATTAGGTCGCAATCAAAATACGGTCACCTTGCGGTGACCGTGTGTAAGGAGCCCGAAGGCGATGATTAGACTTCTTGTTTCCCTATCCCGATGCCGTTTTCTTCGTCCTCGTATATTGACCCAAGATTCTTTATCTCTGTATGCCCGTTTTCTCCGTTCAGCCAGAGAGTCATCTTATTTAACGTCGCTACCCTTCATAGTCCGACGCTGCAAAATTACAACTTTTTTATGGAAATACAGTCAATTGTCAAAGGAAAAACTATAAAGCAGGTGAAAAAACTGAATCTGTCTGGGCAAAACCTAACAGAAATACCTTCTTATGTATTTGAATACACTAATCTGACTAAGTTGGTGCTAAGCAGAAACAATATCTGCAAAATCCCTAAGGAAATAGCCAAACTGAAGAAGTTGGAAGTGCTGGATTTGACATACAATAAATTGACAGAGATTCCTGCTCCTGTTTTCAAACTTCCCAAATTGCGTGTGTTATCGGTGGGGCATAATCAATTGAGAAAGTTCCCCAAACAGTTGGTAGGTTCTACGATTGAACAATTAATAGCAGACCACAATCAGATAGGTGAATTGAATTCTGCAGCTCTTGATAACCTGAGCAAAATAGTTATTAGTAATAATCCACTTGGTGGGCAATTGGTATCTCATAAGTTGGAGAAACTGCTATATTACGACTTCAGACACACGAATCTGAGTACACCTGATTTAAAATTGCTGCCAGATGACTGCAAGGGATATGTGCCCATTCATAAGGCAGAGATTACAGATGAAATGTATTTTACGAAGATGATGTATGATTTTTCGAAGAACTCTGATAGCATGAAAGCCGCTAATGGAACCATCTTTATCAGTCATTCATCGAAGGATAAGGCGATTGTTGAGGAATTCGTAGATGAAATACTACAATTAGGTATGGGTATTGATGGCGCAAGAATCAGTTGCACCTCTATCGAAGAAATGGGAATACCCAACGGGACAAAGATGAGGGAGTGGATTCAGGAGAAGATTGTTGATTGCAAGGTGGCGTTTCTGATGATTTCGCCTAATTACAAGAAAAGTGAGATATGCTTGAACGAAATGGGAGCTGTTTGGGCTTTGGAGAAAGATGTGAAGATACTACTTCTGCCTGATATCGATTATGGAAACTTTGGATGGTTAGAGGAGATAAGACAAGCAGGGCATATTGAGAGCGAAGGCGTGTTGGATCAACTATTTGATGACCTGAAGGCAGAGTATGGTTCTGATAAGAAGGTCTCAGAATGGGGAAGACATAAAAAGAAATTCCTGGACTTCTGTAAGAATCTGCCAAAGAAAGAGCCTGATATCAAAGATGAAGTCGCTACTGGACGAGAAAAGACGGATAAGATATACTTGGAGTATTGTACGCAAATATTTGACTATTTAAGATACAAGCGTTTCTCTGTGTGGACAGAAATGCTGGCAGGTGGGAGACCTCGGATACCAACAAAACTGTTAGAGGATATTGAATTGCTAATTCCATATCTTGACTCTAGAGCGAAGTATGAGGGATATAGTAGACTTGACGATTTATTTGTCGCCTTGTCGTTAAATATAAATGACCTTACTGATGTTCTAAATCTGTATGTCGAGGGGAAAGATGAGGTATGTACAGTAAGGGCATTCTATAGAGATGAGCCTCACAATCCCCGTTATCATGATGACTTGGAAGATTATAATGCCTACGTAGCATTTATCTATAACTTGACATACGAACTGACAAGAATTTGCAATGCAATCCTTTCAGAGGCACGTCATTTGGTGGTAGACTTTATGCCAGATTTTGGTATATTCTCGATAGATGGTATTAGCCATAAAGGGAATGTCATAGTTAAGTTTGAATACGAGGATGGCGAGATATATAAAGGGCTTGAAGATTTTATGGAGACTGCAATGAGTAGGAAGTTCCATACGGCTTTTGATAAGGAACGGGCTAGGAAGGTGCTGGGGGAACTCTTGAGAATATAGGAGTATTGGATAATGAGTATGGGGATGTCGTGCAAAATGAGGATGAAGGAGAAGTAAGATATGATGAAAGATGGTAGAATGCCTGAAGATATAGAGATGTTTCTCAATATGCCAGAGGTACTGTATATCCTGCGCATGAATGAGGATGGGACAGATGTGGAGATAGAGGAACACACTATTGCGCCTTATCCTGAGTTTAAGAGGTTGCTCCAGCAACTTATGCAAGCGGAACGGCCTATCAAGGCATGTAATCTTCGTGCTTGGGGATTCGAAAGCCTGATGGAAGAAGCTTATTATGCGGATAGTATAATGTCTGGTAGTCCTTTAAAAAGGATAGAGGACGAAGAGCAGGTTATCTTAGCAGTTCAATACGACATGGATGTGAATACTCTCAAAACGAGGGTACTAGCAAAAAGGATAGAGTTGACCCTTGAAAAAGCAGGAATACAAAGAGTCGTTGATTATAGTGTAAGGAAGCCAACTGTAGATAGAATTCTGTCTGAGATGAAGAAGGCTTTGAAAGGATATTCTGATAGTGTTGAAGAAGTTCAGAAACTGCTACGGGAAAATATGAAGCATCTATACGGATGTGAATCAGGTCTGAACAGTAATATAAGACTCGAAAGAAATTTGGATAACCTCAATGATTACTGTAGTTCATATTATATGTGCTATGTCTTTGAGAAGCCCTTTTTGAAATTGGTCTTTCGCTTGGGCCACATTGTCAGAATTGACCCTATATTGACAGTCTATGATGTACCTTGCTGGGAGTTTGATTTTATGAATGGTAGCTTGTCTGTACGGCGGAATAACGAGCTACAGAGTGCGGATAAGTCTTTCGACGACTGGATGCACGATGTTTTTAAAGAACCAGAAGAAGCAGGAAACCACAGAAAACAGATAAAAGAGCAGATAAACAAAGTGTTTGGCATTAATATCTCTGATGATGAGATATGCTATGAACCAGCCTCCATGTGCTATATGCTATGTGAAGACTTGGAACGTAGCATGTTAGGGGACCTGATACCAACAAAGGCCGGTGACATAAAGGAGATTGCAAAATATACCTCATTTGAAACTCTTGTGGCTGTCTTGAAATCAGGAAAGATGCGGATGAATAGTATTGTGTCAATGAATGACAAAACGGAAACTGACTTTCTTGACGAGGCGTTCAGAAGTTATAAGGAGGATTTTGAACATGATTACGACAAATACCTTTTTGCTGACAAGGAATTCATTACGTCGTTTACTACGCGAATAGATGATCTGGATATGTGGCGATTCTACGGCGACAACGCCCGTGGTGTGTGTATGGTATTTGAACGCGACTCGAAACGGGATGATGAACTGTACAAAATAAAATATGTTGAGCCGGCACAAGGAGATTTGTCAAAAGTTTACGAACTGATGGATGCCTTGAAGAATAAGGGAGTCAGATTTCAATTGAACCTGTTACAGAAATATCGCCACTTTATGAAACATGCGGACTATGATACGGAGGAAGAGTACCGATTGTTAGTTAGAAGTGACAAACCAGATGGTTGGTTTGTCAATGGTGATAATGGAATATTGACACCTTACTTAGAGTTTGAACTACGGAAAACGGGAAGCGCGGAAGTTGGAGAATATCCTTTCAAGTTGAAAAGAGTAATAATTGGTCCTGCTATGAAGGAAAATGTTGCAAACTTGATGCAAGTGTTCTATATGGGACATCAGTATGGGTATTCACTGGAAGTTGCAGAGAGCCAAATACAGAGTTATAGATAGGGGGATGAAATCGGCTGGGTATTGATATAAATAGAAGGGCTATGACAACATATCTATACGGGACGTATTCCGACTTTGAAAAGTTGGTGATAGACATCAAGAGTAAGCAGGGCGGGGACATCCATCATAGCTTTGTGAAGTTTGATGATAATGCCTTGATAACTCCGGAGAATGCAGCGGCATGGGCGCAGTATCTGCATACGAAAATAGAAGAACTGGTGACAAAGGAGGCGATGGAGTCGGAGGAGTTTCAGAAAATAGTAAGGTCGATAGCGGAGCAGAAACGCAAACATGACGAATGGATAGCAGGGGAGCCGGAACGGAAGCGGCGTGAGCAGCATAAGAAAGAACTTCGACGTACACCATCGTTAGGTTATATCCCTGACGGACTGCATGCTGACTATGCCCAGGAATATGGGTTCTATATCGACAGTGCGATTGAATGGACACCTGAGGATAATGAAGAGTTTCTGTATCAGATACGTTCTTTCGAGCGGATGGCCACGAAATGTGTGGCACGTTGCATAGAGCAAGGGAGACCGGATGCGGCATACGCACAGGCTGCTGAGTTGCTTAGGAGCCTACCCAAGTGGAGACAGCGAGAGGAACTTGCAGAGTTCTTTGACTGTTACAAGCCGCGTCTTCGAAAATTGGTGAAGATTGTCTGTCAGGCGATGCAGGATTCTGCCACGGCATGGAATAATCAGGAGAAGCTGATTGAGGGTACTGCGCTTATAGAGGGACTTCAAAGTGAGTTCATCCTGTGGGGTGTGAAGCCTAAAGCGATGCTCGACCTGTTGCGGGAACCTAATATCGAAGGTAATCCGATTGCTATTGAGCGCAAGCCCAACAAACAGGAACAGTATGAGATGTATCTGGCAGAACAGCGTCGTAAGGCTGAAGAAAAACGTAAGGCAGAGGAGGAAGCGGAACGGAAGTCTCTGATACCGTTGAACCAATATCTCGAAAAGACAGTCTTCACTCGTGATAATGTCGATTGGGAATGTACTACCATCGGGCGGGAAATCTATTCGATGGATCGTGAAGTGAAGCAATATATCGACCGTGGCCAGAGTCATGAGGCTTTGTTGTTGTTCCTTCAGATAGTGAAGTCGATGTGCCGTCACTTCATCAGCGATGAGCACTGGGGCATGTTTGACGATGTATATGATCCAGATTACAGTTGCATGAGTATCGTCGATACGCTGAACAATGCCTATCGCCAGGGTAAGTTCACGCAAGCAGACCTCGACTTCTTCCATGAGGCATGGAAGGAAATAGAGCAAATGGAGGCGGTATGGAACTATGGCATGGCCAACTATAAGTTTGAGTTTTGAAAAGGCTTCGTCTATGAATATTTGCACAAGTCATCGTAAGTTATATGTGATAGGCAATGGCTTTGACTTGCATCACGGCTTGCCTTGCGGGTATGCTGATTTTATGGCATGGTTGCAAGGGAACAGACCAAAGGTGTATAGCACTCTGAACCGGATATACGGTGACTGCGACGGTAATAATTGGAGTGACTTTGAAGACAGCCTAGCAAGTTTCAATCTGGACGATTATTCTGATGATGTGACAAGAGACGACTTGATGCGACTAAAGGCAGAACTTAATGAGGTCTTGGGTTCTTGGGCTAAGACGATAGGGATGCCAGAACCGGGAACGGCTATTGATGACATTGACAGGAATGCCGTGTTCTTTACCTTCAACTATACAAGGACACTGGAAGATTTCTATGGTATCGGTGCAGACAGAATAGTGCACCTTCATGGTGGTGTGGACAACGGTAACCTGATATTCGGTCATGACAGTATGGGCGATGGCGTGACTGATGAGGATTTAAAGGAAGCTCGCAGAATGCGCATGGATGCTGATGTATATAGGGATATGGTGCATGTGAAGAAGTCGCAAGAGTTTGCTGACGTGTTCAGGAAGCCAGTGGCAGAGGTCATTGAGGAGCACAGAAGCGTCTTTGAAGCCCTGGCCGGAATCGAAGAAATGATAGTGCTGGGCGTATCATATTCGGATATAGACAAGCCTTATTTTGAAAGAATCATCGAGGCGACAGGAGATGACATAAAAGTGATGCTTGGACACCATACATTTTGGGATGGCAATCATGCTCTTGCCCTTGCTGAGGAATTGGGATTTTGTAATACTATGCTGGTGGAGTTTTAGTGATGTAATCAATTTGTTATGAGAAACAGTAGGTTATCATGGATTAGTTTGGCAATAAGTATTGTTGCCTTAGTTGTCAGCATCATAGTGCTTGTAAACTATTGCCCGACCCAAGGATTGTCTTTTGACTATATGGGGGTAATAGTCGGAATACTGTCATTATTAGTTACAGCATTGATTGGTGCTCAGGTAGGCCAATATGTGTTTGTTGATAAGAAAATCGAGAAAATTGCAAGTACCATTACTCGTACCATTGCTAGAAAAGCTGCTCAAGACGAAGCAAGAAGAGTGGCCCAAAGTGTAGCAGAGACAATGTCTAAGGAAATATCCAAAACCACTGCAATAGCAGTAGTAGGAGGCTTGCCAGATGATGTCAAAGATATGATGAGAGGCAAAGACTTGATAAGGGATGCGCGAGAGCAGGGAATGATGAGTGAAATGATGAAAGGTATAGACCTTATCATGCAGGCACTTATTGAGTTCAAGAAATGCAAATATGAAGTCCTTTATAAATCAGCAATAGATGACGCTCTTGAAGATCTTATAATGTTTTTTGAAGAATGCCAAGACAATGGTGGATTGAGAATACTTAAAGGGAAACGGCATGAGTATGGGGAAATACTCAAAGATATTAGAAGTGAAAAACGGTCTCAATGTATAGATTATCTTAATAAATCAGAAGAAAGAGAAAAAGGATTTGACCAAGAATTATCGAATAAAGCTGTTGAAGACATTTTCAATAACGCAGTGAATAAGGCAGAGGGAGACGTGAAATGACGCAGGATGAGAAGTGGAATCAGAGGTATCAGGAGGTGGTGGACTTCATAGAGACTAATCATCGGAATCCGTCAAGGCATAGGATAGAAGAACATGACCACTTGAACTGGCTGAAGGCGAATCGTAAAGCGATGAATGCCGGAAGGTTGAAGCCAGAGAGGGTGGTGAAGTTTAGAAAACTTCTGGAAATGACGGAACAGTATAGGAGGAAGAATCAGTGGGAATAGATGTCTGATGGATGATGTTTGATGTAGTATTATAACAGAATGGATATGGGACAGAATAATGAGATGCCCTCCTGTCAGGAGTATGTGGGATGGGCTGATGTTGAGTCGGTGGAGTACAAGTATCCACCTCGGAATGCGGTGAAGTATGTGCTGCGGATCACGCTTGTGGGGTCATCGCCAAGAGTGTGGCGGGAGATTGCAGTGCCGTCAACCATCAAACTGACATCGCTGGCCTATGTCATCATTCTCGCCATGGGTTGGGAAGAGAGCCATCTGAGTATGTTCAAGAAATGGAGAAAAGAGTATCACGTCTATATGGATGGCGCTGATATGTATGACTATCCGATAGAGGATGCCAGCGACTATGCACTATGCGACTTGCTGGCTGCAGACGAGGAAATGACCTTTGTCTACGACTTTGGTGATACTTGGAGGCATACAGTGAAGGTCTTGGAGTGCATGGATTACGGGAAAGAGGAAAAGCAGTATATTCGTTTGCTTGACGGAAAGAATGCCTGCCCACCGAATGATGTAGGTGGCATCCATGGGTATAAGGAGATGCTGAAAGTCATCAAAGAAGATCCAGATAGTGAAGAAGCCTGGGAATATTACACATGGCTTGGTAGCAAGTGGAATGAGAAGTTTTTTCCCGCCATTGATACTGCAATAGCTCTGAATGAGTTGAACTATAAGATGTAAGATGGATGATGTAAGTAGTAAGATGGGAAATCCCCACATCGATTCTGTTGAACGGAACGGTGCGGGGATTTTTCGTGTCTTGAACTTACATCGAAAATGACATCCACCCTCACGGGCAGATGCCATGGCAAAATTATCGTATGAAAAAACTTTTGAGTCTGCCAATACTGACGATGTGCGGATGGGTACTACTGGCAGGGCAAGCCTTGTCTGTCTCAAGTTTGGCCAATAGCACGGCAATGGTGTCATCACGCTTGGTGATGGTGTCTTCGAGGCTCTTGATGGCCTCCTCCAGTTCTTCGATGGTGGCGATGTCCTGTTCATGACGCTTCTGGGACTTGCTTTTCAGCTTGTCGTACTTCCTGATGAGTTCCTTGTGACGTTTCGTGATGTCACGCAGCTGCTTCAGGCTCTTCTCGTTTTCCTGAAGGAATACATCGTTGAAGAGTGGAATCAGGTCATGACGAAGTTCCTTGACGAACATCCCCAGTACGAGAAAGGTGACAAGGTAGTCCTTCTCAGCTTCCGTTCCAGTTTCATGGAGAGCAAGGTAGTCCTTGTCCTGCTTGCAACGATCTCTGAGAAAGAGAATGGCGTTTTCTCTTCGGTCGAAGAACAATCTCCAGAAGTCCTCGAAGTTCGCAGGATAGCGGCCTTCGGGATCTTCCTTCATCTGGTTGTACACACGGTTGAAATAACCTCTGATGTCATCCATAGATGACTGTCTGCCTACAATTGTAGAATTGATTTTGTTCATACTGTCTTTTTATTAGTTGTTGATAAAAAATTCTTAATCACATAAATCTGGAAGTCCAGGCAGATGGTGTCAAACTCCTTACCCTTGGGCAACCGTCCGTCTTTTGGAATCATGCCGTTGACATGGCGTGTGGGCCAACTCTTCAGTGAAAGCCGATAACAGGCGTACTCTTTGTTGAACGGCACGTGGAACTTCTTGCTGAGGATGTAGCCCATGAGGATGGGACGCAGTGCACACTGATACTCCTGGTTCTTGACCGTTATCGGACGGTGCTCGTTCTCTTGCATCTTCACGATACTCGCACGAATCTCATGCGTGTATATCCTAAGCAGGAAACGCTTGTCGAGATACTTGCCGAGGTACATCTTTGACTGGCCTTGATTGCCAAAGAATACCTTCACTTCCTGGCGTTCAAGTTCCTTGATTCTGTTTTCTTCTTCTATGCTCATAGCTTCTTATCTTGTTAATTGTTTGTCTGTAGCTTTATGTCTTCTGCAGCATCCTCTGCCGCCTCATTGTGCATGAGGCGATAGTCGATGTCACCGAAGATGATGACCTTCACCATGTCGTTCAGACGTGAGGCCGTACGTTCCTGATATTTCTCACGAATCTGCTCTGCCGTGAGGTTCGTGGTGATGAATACAGGAAGACCAACATCATAGCGATACTCGATGAGATCTTGTACGGGTGTGGTAATACGTCCCCACTGCATACTCTCGCCCGGCTCCTTACCCATGTCTTGTATGCCGACCCACGTGTACATTCTGAGCACTTCCTCCCAGTTGCGTGCATAGGCCATGATATGCTGGAACATTTTGGCGTCACGCATATACGGATGTTCAGTCTGAACGATATGGTTGTCAATCATGACCGACCAAAACCTGTTGAATGCCCTGTGGAGCGTGGACTTCCCATTACCGGTGGTGCCACATAGCATCACGCTGAAGCGACTGTCCTTCGGATCAGTCAGGAAGAAGGCCAGTTCCTTGATGACACGACGCGTCATCTCCGTGAAAATCGGTGCATGGCCGCGGCTCCTTACTTCTGCAGCGTATGCCTCGCACAGAAGCGAATAGACGTATTGCGGCTGCTCACGCACTAGCTTAAAAGCGTTTACTGTATTCCTCTGAACTCGTAGCTGTTGCCTGAGTTCCTCTAATTCTGCCATTGTCCTTATTGTTTGAGATTGAATTGTTGTTCTGACTGTTCTCACTAAAACGGCGGTCGTAGAAGCCATCGAGAATCTTGGGAAAGTTTCGTGGTCCCATCATCCAGTCGATGTCCGCCACAAAGCCCTTGTCACCTCCTCCGTTCAGAAAGGAGCTGGCAGCAGCCTTTTTCACGACTTCAATCACCGCATCCTTGCCGTATTCCCTGATACGGGCACGGATATTGCGCTTGCGATGCTCGGCAAGATGATAGCCGCGAATTTTCGGAATCGTCTTGCCGCGCATTGCCGTGTTGAAGAACGAAATAAACTTTTCCCAAGAGATATACTCCTTTTCAACCGCCTCTGGCATGTCAAGTTCCAGCGGAACCTGACATAAAACTTCATCAGAAGTTTTTTCTATTTCTGTTTTTATCTTATTATCTTTATTTGTTTGGTTAACCACTTGGTCAACCATTCTGTTATCCGCACCATCAACCAAACCATCAACCGAGGCACCCATTTTCAGCTGATAACGGTCATAGTTACAGATGGTTATGACAGTAACCTTATCATCAACCGTGCGTGTAACCATTCCGCTATCCTCCAGCTTAACCAGAAATTTGTGGGTAGCCTGGCTGCTGACATGCCATATCTTGGAGAGGTAGGATAGGTTGACTGCCAGTTGTCCCCGATGCAGCATAATCCTGTGATAGCAGAAAGACACCTCGCGGTCATCGTAGTTGGCAGAGAGAATCATCCATACCCATCGCTGGAACAACACAGGATTGCTCCAGATCCAATGGGCTACGATGCCCCTGCTGATACATATAAAACCTTCGGTTGTCATCTTCTTGTTTCTGCTTCAACCAGCCGCTGCATAATCTCTACCTCTGCAAAGGCCTTCTTGATTTCCCCCTTGTTGTAATAGACGTGGCTGTTCTTGGCCTTGCCACGTCGATTCCCCTTGATGACACCACGGTCAACAAGTTCCTGGAATTTCTTATAGGTCCGGGTGTCATCACTCTTACCACCTTTAGAGATGTTGTACTTGAGCCAGCGCTTGATGTCTGACTCTAAAAGGAGTGCTCCCGCAGGCTCCAAAGCGAGAACGGTGGCAAGCTGTGCTGCCTCCATACTTTTCTCTACGATGAAATGAATATCTTCAAAATCTAATTCCATCCTTTGAATTTAAAATTTAAAATGTACTTCTCCTGCCAGCCTCATGAGCGCACTCTTCGGTACGCACGTGAAGCCGGATAATGATTACCTGAAACTCAGTGGATTGCATGACCTGTCACTGAAAAGTCATGCAGTATTTAACAAGTTCTGAAATGGCTAAGGAACGTTGTTGTGGCAGATTACATCGTATCTGTCACAAACCTCCCCGTGTACGTTCTTTCTGTTGTTTGTCCTTAAAACAATCTTTGTTAAATTCATAATTTTATCTAAATTCTTCGTGAAATTGTTGCTTCGTTGCAAAAAACTTATTAACTTTGCATTGGAGTTTTCAAAATCACTTTCAGAGCGCAAAGTTATAAAACTATTTGGACTTAAAATATAAAATGATAACTGCGTATATGTCAGTTAAGATTATTTAACGGTCTAAACGGCGTTTTGGAGTGTATAGATGACAAATAAAGATATATAGATAGAATTTAAAAGATGAAGAAAGAACTTACAATAGTTAAAGAGCGCACACCGCTGACAGAACGATTTCTGAAGTCAATGGATGAGTTTCATATCACTCCATATCGTATGAAGATAGACGGAGTGATCAATACGACCCAGCTGCTTACGAAAATCAAGAAAGGTCTTCAGCAGCCCAGCAGCCAGACGTTGAAAAACTACTGCTCAACATACGGTATCAGTATGTCGTGGATTATCTCGGGTGAAGGGCAGATGAAGACGATGGTGGGTGCTACCGATAACAAGTCTCCTGCGTCGGTGGGTGGCGTATTGTCATATCGCGATGACTTTGAACACATTGTGAGAGCGAAGGAACGCGGTGATGTACTTGAACCTAATTACACCATCTCTCTTCCTTATTTCAATGATGCCGATTTTTGGTGCTTTGCAAGTACCTCGGAACTGGCTCCGACAATCAGGCTTGGTGACTGCCTGGCCATGAAGCGGCTTACTACCTGGCGCGAGTACTTTCCTAACGACATCATCTGTGGCGTCGTAATGAAAGAACATACCATGATTCGTCGTATGAGGAACGCTGCAGGTGACAAGGAACACGTCGTTATGTTGCCAGTAAGCGATCTGGATGCCGTCGATGGTGAGACCGTAGCCAAAGACCTTATCGTCGATTTGTATCAGGTTGTCGGCTCTATCAGGAATTTTAAAACCATGATTAAGTAAAAATGCCTATTGAATTTTTGGATTTATGTTCTATTTGGTTTTAAAAAATAATGTGTGATAAAGCAAATCCTTTTCCTTTGACTTTTGAGTGTCAATAGGGTAAGACTTTATAAGAGTGAACGCCGGTAATGTTGTTGTCCTTTGCAGGGACTTCAATGTTATCGGCGTTTTTTTGTATGTGTTTTCGCCACTGGTCTCTGCGTCTTGTTGTTGCCCGACGGTATATGTCATGAACTTGCCCTTCTGAGTCTTTGAGTTGTTCTTCTGATGGGCACGAGCCAACAGCTGATGGGGGAGTGCTTTTTAACCTTGGTATTCGTTGTTCTTCTTGGGGTATGACTGGAAGCAGGAGATGCAGTCTCGCTGTTTTGGATTCTTGACACCCTTGGTGGACATTGTCCTTCATGACGCCACTTTGAGACTGCTTCAATTGTTGCCATGCTGTATTTTCAGGGCCGTTACTTCCTAATTCTTCTGCAAAGTTATGTCGCAGCGGATGTGATCCTTCCGTGGCAGGTGCTCTGGCATGTCCAATGATTTGTGGGATTTTCTTCCTTTTTTTCACTATCCCTGCAGGACTTCACGTGAAAAAACGAGTAAAATGCCAAAAATCCATGGTCACCACTTATCTGTGCCATCCTATAGCATCAGAATTAAGTTAAATAACAACCCTTTAAAAATTTACAGTTATGGCAACAAAATTAATGAATCAGTTTCAAATCAGTGGCTATGTAGCCAAAGTATCAACCAAGGAATTCAAGAACAGCGTTCTTGCAGAGATTCTCCTCAGCATCCGTCACGCCACCAAGAAGAACGACGAGACCGTCTATGAATCAGCACTCCTTCCCTGCCAGCGTTGGATTCGCACCGACCAGAAAGATACTTATGACAACATGAAGGGCCAGCTCGTGACATGTACTGGCTTCTTCGGTATCGACGCTTACGAGACCGGTGGTGAGAAACACTCAAGAATCACCTTTGTCCTGAAGGACATTGAGGAAGTCCCCGCAAAGGACAACAACACAGAGGACGGCGAATAACCGTCCTCTTTTACTTCTTTTCAGATGTGTCATCCTAAAAAGTCAAAGACGATGATTTCCGTATCACTTGTTCCCTACGTTTCAAACCATGATTTGAACAATGTCTCCATAGACGGTTTTGCCTACCGTGATTTCTGCCTTCAGTTCAAGGCCGGACACCCCTGGGCTACGAAGAAGGCCGCTATGATGGTTGGCGACGGTCTGAAAGGCAACAATATGGAGAACGTCGTGTTCCTCTGTGTCCCTGCATCCACCAGACGTAAGAACACACGCCGCTACCAGCGTTTCTCATCCATGGTATGCAGTATCTGCGGAGCAGAGGACGGCTTTTCCTATCTTTGGCGCGACAGTGACTACAAGGCAGAGCACCTGTCGAGAGGCCATTACAATCCCGAGGCTCACACCTCACAGCTCCTGATCAACGAAGACAAGATATCAGGAAAGAAGGTCGTCCTGTTTGACGATGTCTGCAGTTCCGGGCACACCATGCAAGCCGCCATAGGCGAGATACAGAAGCATGGTGGAAGAGTCGCCATAGCCATTACACTCGGCAGGACGGTACATCGTGCATGAAGCGCGACGGCTTTGCTATTACCAGAAGTGACTACTGCTTCTTGACGGCTTCCGACATCCTCCCACACCGGAAGATGGCAAGGTGCCCCGATAAGTCCCCGGCTATTAGCGAAGGAGAGGCAAGCCATCTCTTACGCAAATAGCCAAGGACACATCGTAGCACCATGGAGCTTGGGCACCGTCTGAGCGATGACCAGCCAGACCGTGCCCATCTTGAAGGCTTACGCTTCCAAGACCGCTCCTTGTTGCCGGACCCACCCGAATGTCGGAAGCCTTGGTGCATCGAACGATGGATGATGGAAGATGTTAGATGTAAGATGGATGATGTAAGATGGATGATGGTGCATTCACGAATGGCTCCATATGGTGCATCGAAGGATGGAAACGGTTTCTCTCGCTCTTTGGGACTGTCGCACTCCCTTTCCCCTCTCTGTACAGCACCGTCTGGTTTGCTTTTCTCTGCAAAGTTAGCCAGTCCTCACGGCTCACCAAACACCGCTGAAGCTATTTACGATGATTTTTGCATGGCAGCCTTCCCATTTGTCTATGCTCCACGTAGAAAATGGGTATTCCATGGAAAAATCATGGTAAATTGTCTGGTATGCCGTTCTTAGGGACTGGCTTTTTGAAGCATAGAAAAGCGAAAACCCGACGGCGACGGTACG
>JAEEGG010014792.1_pt1 | contig 16463 bp, 14 predicted proteins | sample 9134161 | NCBI WGS metagenome assembly JAEEGG01 (sample SAMN16246543, study PRJNA631951) | gut metagenome | biome: gut microbiome; feature: rumen; material: CR-attached | host: Bos | place: Iran: Karaj | collected 2018-10
AAGGGCGGACGAGGCGCCGACATCCGCCGCATTTCCCTGGAAGATTTCGACGTCGAGGCGCGCAACTTCTGCCACATCTACTACAAGCATGGCCGCGAATGCGTCTTCGAGGACATCGCCTTCCGCCATGTCCGCGGCAAGGTGGCGGGGCCGTCCGTGATCGAGGACGCCCCCGACCGCCCGTTCAGAAACCTTGTCTTCGAGGACGTCGAACTCGAAGGGGAGACTTCGCCACGAATCATGGGTGGGGAGACAGCAAGCGGACAACAGCAAGGGGAAGCGGTGGCCTCCGCCGGTTTCGGCGGCGGGCTCTCGCTGCCCGGCGGCGCCACCTTCGCGCCGTGGTCCTTCGATTCCAACTGGAAGCCGCACGGTGCCTCAGGCGCCCCTGGCGGCGCGTTTGTGATCGAGTGCAGCCCAGCCACGGAGAACGCCGCGGACTTCGGCTTGGTGATAAACGGCAACGCCTCCTTCCGCGAGACCGGCGACGGCGGCATTGAGGCCTCTTGGAGCGTCACGCCAAGCCGCAACGGCTCCCCGCGCTTTGTCGGCGTCCAGTGCACCGTGCCGAAGACGGACATTCCGGGAGGCCTCAAAGCAGATGAAACCTTCATTACCGTCAGCAACGCCATTCCGCCCTCCCCCCACATCTTCTCCGGAAAGGTGCGGTCATTTTCGTTCCTAGGGGCGGGTGAAGGACAGCAAGCGGGCGACAGCAAGAAGAGTTCAGCCTGGCTCACGCTCGACTTTCCCGAACCGCAGTCAATCCTCGTGCAGGACAATGCCCGCTGGGGGGCGCAGAACGTCTCGCTGCGCATCATCCTTGCCGACGATCAAATCGAAAGCGGTCGCGACTATTCGGCGCGCGCCATTTTCCGCGTTCCCGGCACGAAGCTCTCTCTCAACATCCCGAAGCCTGTCCGCGCCGAGGCGGGCGAGGAGTGGATTCCCCTTCCGCCGCCCGCGCCGGGAACGGACTGGATCGAGCCCGGCTCGGCCCTTGACTTCTCAGCCGTCGTGCCGCGCCACGAGCCCGCCGGCAAGTTCGGCCGAGTTATTGCCGTCGGCGACCATTTCGAACTGGAGAAGCGCCCCGGCGAGGAGATTCGCTTCTGCGGCGTCAACCTTGTCCATGGCGCAAACGTCCCCGAACCCGAGGACGCCGACCGCTTCGCGGCCAATCTCGCGCGCATGGGCTTCAACTCCGTGCGCATCCACCATCACGAGGCCTTCCTCGTCGGCGCCAAGCCGCGCGGCGACGGCGCCGCGCTCGATGTCACGCCCCAGGCGTGGGCGAAGTTCGACGCCCTTGTCGCGGCGTGCGTCCGCCACGGGCTCTACATCACCACCGACCTCTTTGTCTCGCGGACCAAGGGCATGACGTGGCGCGCCATCGGCATCGACCGTGACGGCACCGTGCCCGATCGCGAGTTCAAACTTATGTGCGCCTTCTACGAGCCAGCCTACAGCAACCTCGTTGAATGGACGCGCATCTTCATGACGCACAAAAACCGCTTCACCGGACGCAGTCTCGCCGAAGAGCCGGCGCTCTGCGGCATCGGCCTGATCAACGAGGGCAACCTCGGCCGCGACGGCGTAGACGGCCTCAAGAAGTGCCCCGGCTTCGCCGAGGCTTGGGCCGAATGGTGCGCCACAAATTCGTCATTCGTCATTCGTCATTTGTCACTCGGCGGCTCTGCCGCCGTCCCCACCGATGTCTACGGCAAGAAGCAAGCCAATGGCGCGCTCGCGATTTTCCTCGCCGAACGCGAAAAACTTCTTTTCGCGTGCATGCGCTCGCTTTTGCGCGATGAGCTCGGGTGTCAGGCACCACTCTCAAACCTGAACGCCGGCTACTATCCCGGGCAGTACCTGCTGCCGATGCGCGATTTCGACTACATAGACACCCACTTCTACTACTTCCATCCTCGCTTCCTCGGCAAGAACTGGCGCTTCCCGACCGTCATCGAGGCCAACAACCCGCTGGTTGTGAACGGAGGCGTCCCGAACGCCACGTGGAGGCGCGTCTTCGGCAAGCCCTTCTGCATCACCGAGTGGAACTGGGCCGCGCCGGGACTCCAGCGCTCCGCAAGCGGCCTCGTTACGGGCGCGCTCGCCGCGCGGCAGAACTGGAGCGGCATCTGGCGCTTTGCGTGGAGCCACACGAAACAGGGCGTTGAGGCGCCAGGTTCCATGCCGATCCGCTTCTTCGACCTCCATTCCGATCCCGTGCAGCGCGCGAGCGAGTATGCGACACTCGCGCTCTACCTCAGGGGCGACATGGAGCCGCTGCCTGCGGAGAGCGAAAGCGCCGAAGTCTGGAACGAGGAGGAGCTGCGCGACCCGAAGCGCGGCGCCGTGCAGTTCGGTTCGCCGCGCAAGGGCGTCTCGGCATGGGAGCGGCGCGTAGGCGCGAGGAGTACTCCCCCCGACGGCTTCGCCGCCACCCCCCTCATGGAGGGGGGCAATGTACTGACGGGAGCCGACCTTAACACCAATGACTCGTCACTCGTCACTTGTCACTCGTCACTCGGAAACGGTCGTTTCCGAGTCGTTACGCCGCGCACCTGCGGTGGCTTCGCCGAAGCTGGCGCGCTTGAATGCGGCCCGCTGCGCTTCGAGATCGCGGGGCGCGACGGCCCCGCACCCCAAGAGAATTGCCTCTCTGCCGCAGTCTGGGCCACATCCCTGGATGGCGCCTCTCTCGCGAAGGCGCGGCGCATTCTCGTGGCCCACGTCACGGACGCGGCCAACACAGGCGCGGTTTTCGACGGCCCCGAGGCGCGCTCCTGGCTGGAGCAGGGCACCACGCCTCCGCTCGTACGCCGGGGAAGGGCCCGCATTGAACTCGCGTTTGAGTCGGAAGACGGCGGACGCGAAGCGACCGCCGTCTTCCGACTCTCGCCCACCGGCCATCGCGTGGGCGAGGTGCCCGGTGAAGTCTCGCGTTCACCGAGCGCAAGCACACTCTCCTTCACCGCCGACACCGCCTACGATTCCAATTGCGCAACCCTCTTTTACGAGATTGTGCGATAATAACCGAGAACTGAGAACCAGGAACCGAGAACCGACATGATCGACACAGGCAACATGACCGTGATACAGGTGCCGCCCTCGCGGCTGATCCCCTACGACGACAACCCAAGACGCACAGAGCTCGCGGTCCCAAAGGTCAAGGCGTCCATCCGGCGCTTCGGTTTCCGCAACCCCATCCTCGTGGACCCGGACTACACCATCATAGAGGGACACACCCGGAGGCTCGCGGCCATCGAGCTGGGCATGGAGACCGTCCCGGTCATAGTCTGCTCCGACCTGACCGACGAGGAGGTCCGCGCCCTCAGGGTCATCGACAACAAGGTGGCCGAGTACGCCCAGTGGGACTTCTCCAAGCTGGACCAGGAGGTTGCGGCCATATCCGGCCTGGCGGACTTCGACCTCGCCGACTTCGGGCTTGAGAAGGTGGAGTTCGACTACGAGGCGGTCAGGGAGCTCGCGGAGGAGACAAGGACGACGCCCGCGTCGCGCAAGTGGCTTCGCTGCCCGTGCTGCGGACACGCCGCCGTGGCGGACGACTTCCAGCGCGTGGAACCCGGCCAGGCGGAAGTGGTTAGTGATTAGTGGTTAGTGGTCAGTGACACCCGCCACCAACCGTCCAACCGTCCAACCGTCCAACCGTCAAACCATAGCGATGCAGATCTTCCTTTCAGCCCTTGAGACCGGCGGGATCACCCCCTACCAGATCGTGGCGCACGGCGCGCCCTTGATCTGGTGCCTGATGTCGTACTACTACCTGACGGACGACATGCCGAAGGCGGAGTTCGTCCGCGACAACTGCCAGCAGCTCCTGATAGACTCCGGGGCGCACAGCTTCCAGCGCGGCAAGAGGGTGGACTGGGTGGACTACACCCGCCGGTACGCCGCCTTCATCCGGCGCTTCGACAGGCCCAACGTCCTCGGCTACTTCGAGATGGACGTGGACAACGTCGTCGGCGTCCCGAACGTGCTGGCGCTCCGCCGCATCCTCGCGGACGCCACGGACAAGGTGATCCCGGTCTGGCACTACAACCGGGGGCTCGACGACTTCCTCCGCATGTGCGACCGGAACGCGGGGCGCATCGTGGCCGTGACCGGCTTCCAGAACTACGACATCGCGGACGACGACTACGCCATGTTCCTCAAGGCCGCCCACGAGCGCGGCTGCCGCCTCCACTGCCTGGGGCTGACGCGCACCGACATCATGGACCGGGTGCCCTTCGACTACACCGACTCCTCAAGCTGGAAGCTCGGCGCGCTCTTCGGCAAGGTTTGCGGGAGACAGGTGACGCGGGCCTGCACCCGCGAGCGCATGGAGGACTGCCTCTTCGCCAACTACCGCGAAGCCGTGGCCATGCAGCGCCACTACTACGACAAGTGGCGGGGCGTCGCGCCCCCCGTCAGTTCCAAGTTCCCAGTTCCTAGTTCTTAGTTCCCAGTTCCGGGTTTCCAGTTTCCCGACACCCGACATCCCACACCCGACACCAACTGTCCAACCGTCAAACCGTCCAACCGTCAAACCATGAACGAACTGCTCTTCCTCCTCCAAGTCCTCTTCTGCTTCTCGGCCGCCCTCGCCATGTTCAGGTGGTGGGGCAGGGCCGGCCTCTTCGCCTGGGTCGTCTTCGCCTCCGTCGTGTGCAACATCGAGGTCGTCAAGTGCGTCACCCTCTTCGGGCTGGACACCACGCTCGGCAACATCTTCTACGGCAGCACCTTCCTCGCCACGGACATCCTCTCGGAGCTCTACGGGGGCCGCGAGGCCAGACGCGCCGTCCTTCTCGGCTTCCTCGGCACGCTCGTCTTCCTCGCCGTGATCCAGACGGGGCTCCTCTACGTCCCCAACCAGTTCGACCTGGCCGACGACGCGCTGCACCAGGTCTTCGCGTTCCTCCCCCGCGCCGTGTTCGCGTCCGTGTTCTCCTTCCTCGTCTCCAACACGCTCGACACCTACAGCTACGACCTCATCCGCCGCCTCTTCCCCAAGTCCGTGTGGCTGCGGAACAACGGGTCGACGATGACCTCGCAGCTGGTGGACTCCCTGCTGTTCTGGCTTATAGGCTTCCAGGGCGTGTTCCCGCCCGCGGAACTGCTTGAGATGGGCCTCACGACCTACGCCGTCAAGGTCGCGGTCGCGGCGCTCGACACGCCCTTCCTCTACATGGCGCGCCGGCTGGCCCCCGAAAGGGCCTGATGGATGGAGGCGACCGCCTAAAGGTGCTGGCGGCCTCCGGGGCCACCAGAAGACAGGCCGAGCTCGCAGTCGGCCACGCCCTGACGGAGGAGGAGCGCGACGCATTCGAGCGGGCGCGCCTCGCGCTCAAGCTGGCCGCCCAGAAGCGACGCGCCGCGAAGTCCGCGCCCATGACCACGGCGGAGCGCGTCGCCCGCCTCGTGGCCAGGCGCAACGACATCGGGGAGCTGCCCGAACCGGCGGACCCGGAACTGCGCGAGTCCTGCCGCCGGAACCTCCCGAAGTTCCTGCGCGCCTACCTCCCCGACACCTTCACGCGGCCGTTCTCCAAGGCCGCCCTGCGGTTCCTGAAGGACTGCCAGGACATCCTGACGGACGGCGGCGGCTCAAAGAAGGCCGTGGCCCTCCCACGCGGATTCGGCAAGACCAGCCTCTGCGTCGGCGCGCTCGTCTGGGCCGCCGTGTACGCCCACCGCCGCTACATCTGCCTCGTGGCCGCCACCGAGAAGGCCGCCCGGCAGCTCGTGCGCGACATCGCGGCCCATCTCCAGTCCGACCGCGTCGCCCGCGACTTCCCGGCCGTCGGCATCCCCCTCTCCAGGCTTGGCGGCACCTGGCAGAAGGCCAAGTACCAGACCTTCCGCACGGCCCCCACGAACATCTCCGTGACCGCCAACGAGATCGTCCTCGCCACCGTCGGCGCGGAGACGGACGGCGTGACCCTTTCGTGCCACGGGCTCACCGGCGCGATACGCGGCCTCCACCGCACGCTCCCCTCCGGCGAGGTCATACGCCCCGACGCCGTGCTGCTGGACGACTGCCAGACGGCCAAGAGCGCCAAGTCGCCCTCCCAGGTTGACGAGCGGGAAAGGCTGGTCAACTCGGACGTGCTCGGTCTGGCCGGACACGGCGTCGAGATCGCGGCGGTCATGGCCTGCACCTGCATCTGCCGGGACGACCTCAGCGAAAGGTTCCTCGACGCGAAGCGGCGCCCGGAGTGGCGCGGGCAGCGGGAGCGGCTCATAGACGGCTTCGGCGGCGACGACCGCTGGCGGGAGTACGACTCCGCATGGCGGCGCGAACAGGCCGGGGAGCTGAAGGCCGGAAGCGCCACGAGGCTCTACCGCAGTCAGCGCAGGCAACTGGAAGAAGGCCTGACCGTCCTCGACCGGCGACTCTTTGGCAGGGGGGAGGTCTCCGCCGTCCAGCACGCCAGGGACAAGCTGCTTGAAATGGGCGACTTCGCCTTCGAGGCCGAGATGCAGAACGCGCCGGTGTCGCTACAGCCCGAGGCGGAGTACGAGCTGCGCGCCTCCCACGTCCTCGCGAGGACCAACGGGCTCGGGCGCGGCGAGATTCCGGAGAACGCCGTCCGCGTGGTCGCCGCCTGCGACATCAACCGCTACGCCCTCGCATGGCTCGTGGCCGCGTCGGATTCATCCGGCTCCCTCTACGTCATGGACTACGGATGGTGGACCCCGCCCGGACGCCACCAGCTCTGGGAGGACACGGAAAACCGCGAGAGCAAGATCGCCGAGGCCATAGACGCCGTGTTCGCCATGCTGCTCGGCGACGCCCGATACGGCAACGAGCTGGACGCCGTCGCCGTGGACGCCGGCTACTCCGCCCAGACGGTCTACGACGCGGTCGCGGCGCAGCGCCGCAAGTGGCCCAGGCGGAGGCTCTACGCCTCGCGCGGGCTGCCCGGGGACAGGTACGAGCTCCCCCGGAACAGGCGCGTCGTCATAGCGCGTGGCGACGGGGCCGACATACGCCGGAACTTCCCGAACGACGCCCTCCTCCAGTTCGACAGCCACTGGCACCACCTCAAGACGCAGAAGAGCTTTCTGCTGGCTCCGGGCACCGAGGGCGAGACAACCCTGTTCGGCACCCCCGACCGGCGCGAGATGCACCGTGCGGCGGCGGAGCAGATATGCGCCGACAGACTTGTGTCCACCCGGCTCTGCGGCAACGGGCGCACCTTCGCCCAGTTCGCCGCATCAGGCCACAACGAGGCCGGGGACTGCCTCGCGGAGGCGTCGGCCCTTGCGTCTCTCGCGCTCCCGAGGGTTCCCGCCCATAGCGCCGGGGACGAAGGCGACGAACGCGGGAGAGCGCACGAGAACCCGGCTGACCGGCCTTCTCCGGCCCCCGCGCCGGTGAGGATCTTCCGCGACGCGGCCCGCTCCCGGCGCAACTGGGCGACCGACTTCTAGCCGAAAGCTGGACAGCGCGGGCATGTGGTGGAAGACATGCCCCCGGACCAGACAGACAACACCAGCGACACCACGCCCACCGACGCCGAAATGCTCTCGGCGGTCAGGCGGGCCATCGCCGGCTACGCCCTCGGGGGCGGGCAGCGGACGGTCGCCATCGGCGGCGTCACCTTCGCCTACGCCAGCCTCGACGACCTCCTCCGCCTTGAGACGCTCTACGCCTCGCGGGTGCGCATGGCGGAGCTGAAAACCGGCGGCTGTTGCCCGTGGGCCATACGGACGAGGATGGGCGCGTGAAGGGGTTCCTGTCCAGACTGCTGGGCCGCAAACCGGCAAGGCGGGCGCCCGTCATGCTGCGCGGCTACGACGCGGCGAAGGACTCGCAGTTCCTCCAGGGGTGGAACGGCGACATGGGCGTCTCGGCCAACATGGTCCGCGCCGAGCTTCCGGCGGTAAGGGCCAAAGTCCGCAACCTGAGCTACAACGAGCCGCTCGTCCAAAGGGCCTTGCAGCTCTACCGGGCCAACATCATAGGCCCGAACGGCATCAAGTTCACGGCGGACGTGCCCGACTCCGGCGGCGGGGTGGACCTCGACGCGTCGGACAGGCTTGAGAAGGCGTGGAGGCTGTGGTCAGAGACGCCCGGATGGTGCGACCTCGAAGGGCGGAACACCCTGACCGGCATCCTGCACGAGGCCTGCGACTCGCTGATGAGGGACGGGGAGGCGCTGATGGCGCTCCACAGCGGCGCGGACAACCCCTTCGGGTTCTCGGTGAGGCTGCTCCGCCCGGACGCGCTCGCCACGGACCTCGTCCGTCCGTCCTCGCAGGGTTCCCCGGCCATCCTGAACGGGGTGGAGGTGAACGCGGACGGACGCGCCCTCGCCTACCACCTCTACGCCAAGGTCAGCACAAGCGGGGTCTACCACGGGCGCACGGTCCGGGTTCCGGCGGGGCGCATCCTGCATGTCTTCCGCAGGGACTACCCCGGCGCGACGAGGGGCTTCCCCGTGTTCGCGTCCGTGGCCGGACTCCTGAAGATGCTGTCCGCGTACCGTGAGGCCGAGACCGTCGCGGCGAGGCTGGGGGCCATGAGAAGCGGCGGCACCTACGAGCTTGACTCCGGCGCCCTGGACCCGTCGCAGATCGCCTCCGTGGAGGACGGCGGGCTCTTCCAGAACGTCCAGGCCGGAGAGATCAGGATAGCGCCCTACGGCTACCACTACCAGCCGGACACCACGCCGGCGCATCCCAACGCGGCCTACGGCACCTTCGTGAAGACGCTGCTCCAGCAGATGGCGTCCGGGCTGAACCTCTCGTACAACACCCTGGCCTCGGACCTTGAGGGGGTCTCGTACAGCTCCATCCGCTCCGGCGTCCTCGAGGACCGCGAGAGCTACAAGGTCGTCCAGGAGCTGTTCATCTCGTCGGTGCTGCGGCCCCTGTTCCGCAGACCCGGGGCGTGGCTTGACTGCTGGCTGCTGAAGGGCGGCGGCGGGTTTTCGGTGGCGGACGCCGACAGGCTCCGCGCCGCCGACACCTGGCTGCCGAGGCGCTGGCCGTGGGTGGACCCGCTCAAGGACCAGACCGCGCACGAGATCGCGGTCGCGCACGGGTGGGAGTCCGACAGCGACGTCGCCGCGGAGAGCGGGAAGGACTACTGGGACAACGTGGCCACCATGCGCCAGGAGAGGGACTGGCGGAGGCGCTGCGGGGTCGGCGAGCCGCCGAAGAGGGCGGCCGGGACGGAGACGCCGGACGACGCGGCGGACGGGGAATCGGCGAAGGAGGGCCAATGATATTCGACAGCATTTCAACTGTGGCGCGCGAAGGCGGCGGGTTCCGCCTCTCCGTGAGTTCGGAGCGCCCGTGCAGGGACACGGTCTTCGACGGCGCAAGGGGGGTCTACCGCGCCGTCGACGTGGTGCTCGCGCACACGCCTGAGGCGATAGAGGGGGACTGGATAGCCGACGGCATCCCGCTCCGGGCGGAGCATTTCGGCACCGTCGTGGGCCGCGCCCTGAACCCGCGCATAGAGGACGGAAAGCTGGTCAGCCGCGAGATCGTGTGGAGCGACGGCCCGGAGGCCCTTCAAATCCGCTCGGACGTGGAGAAGGGCGTCCTCCGCGACCTCAGCATAGAGGCGGACTACCGGCGGGAGGACTGCCGCGAGGAGGAGCGGGAAGGCGACGTGCCGCTTGTGAGGGTGCTGCGCTGGCGACCGCTCGCGGCGGCTTTCGTGGGGGTCCCCGCCGACCCGAGCGTGGGGGTGAACCGCGACTACAAATCCATTGACAAACCAATCGTCCGCGACGGCGGGAAGGCCGGCGGCGACAACAACCGGGGGGACAAGACCATGGAGACTGAGACAACGACGACAAGAAACGACAGCGGCGAGATCTTCGCCCTGGCGAGGAAATACGACGTGCCCGACGAGAAGGCCCGCAGATGGCTTGAGGAAGGCGCGGACATCAACGCGGTGAGGGCCGAGATACTCGAGTCCTTCGCCCGGACGAACGCGCCGGGGGCGGCGACCGAAGACCCGCTTGAGGAGATGCGGAAGGCGGAGCGCCGCGAGTACGACGTGATCAAGGCGATCAACGCGCTCCTCCCCAACAGCAAGGTCGACGCGGGCTTCGAGTGGGAGGTCAGCCAGGAGTGCGCCCGCCGATACGGCCGACAGCCCAAGGGCATCATGGTGCCGCTCTCCGCGACCCGCGCCTTCACGACGGCGGAGGGCTCCGGCGCGGCCATCACGCCGACCATTCACAGCTCGACCTACTACGACATCCTCCGCTCCAAGCTCGTGGTCGAGAAGCTGGGGGCGCACATCATGAACCTCTCCGGCGAGGCGGTGAACATACCGAAGGCCGCCTCCGACGGTCCGGCGGTCTACTGGATCAACGGCAACGGCGAGGCCGTGGGCGAGGGCGCCATCACGACCGGGCAGGTCACGCTACAGCGCAAGACGGCGGGCACCTACGTGGACATTTCACGCGCCTTGCTCAACGGCTCCGTCCCCGACGCGCAGACCATCGTCCTCAACGCCATCGGCGAGAACATGGCGAGGGGCATCCAGCTGGCCGTCCTGAAGGGCGACGGGCAGAACAACAAGCCGCTCGGCCTCATACCGAAGCTCACGCCGAAGACCTTCTCGGTGGACGGCGCGCCGACATGGCAGGAGATACTGGCCAACTTCGAGGGGGCGCTCACGGCGGGCAACATCGAGATCGCCGACACCAGATGGCTTGTGTCCCCGGTGACCTTCGCCATGCTCAGGGGCGTCTCCCGCGACGCGGGCTCGGGCAAGTTCATAGCGACCCGCGAAGGCGGCAACGCATACGTGGCCGACCTCCCCGCCGAGATCTCCTCGGTGCTCTCCGCCGGCGAAATGATCCTCGCCGACTGGGACAAGATGCTCGTGGGGCTCCATTCGGGCCTCGACCTCACGGTCAGCACGGAGGCCCTCGCGACTTCGGGCGGCATCCGCTGCATCGCCTTGCAGGATGTCAGCACCAACATCGTGGACCCCTCGTACTTCTCGTACACGGCCACGGGCACGGGCTACGCGGAATGAGTCTCCCTGACCCGGCAAAGGCCCTCGCCGACGTTCCCGGCGCGCTCCATGTCGCCGTCCTGGACGGAGACGGCGTGCGGCGCGACGGCGTGCTCGTCTCCTCGGTCGAGACGGGCGGGCAGACCGAATACGGCTCCGTGCTGCACCAGGAGGGGGACTCGCTCTATCTGGCGGCCCCCTTCGAGTGCGGCGCCACCGTGACCGTCGGGGGCGTCGGGAGGCGCGTCCGGTCCAAAAGCGCGGGGCCCGTCTTCGTGCGGCTCCTCCTGGGGGAGGAGCTATGATCAGCGCGGAGGCGTCGGCCGAGGACATCAGGCGCTTCGAGGCCGCGATGGAGAGGTTCCGGCGCGAGTGCCGCAAGTCGCCGAAGCAGGCGGTCTCGTGGGCCGCCGCCAACCTGGCGAGGTCGCTCAAGGCGAGGACGGCCAAGGCGAAGCCCTACCCGAAGATCGTTTCGTACACCTCCGCCAAGGGCGTGAAGTACTGGCGCAGGGAGGACGACATCAAAGGGGGGCTCGTCGGCTGGCTCCGCCAGGACCGCCACACGAGGGACGACGCCAGGGAGCGCTACAGGCGCAGAAAGGCGGGGCTCGCCAAGCGGATGTGGGCATACGCCGCGTCGAAGAGCTCCGCCGAGTACATGGAGGTCCAGCGGGACGACGGCGAAGAGAACCCGTCCGTGACCTTCAACGACAGGCTCCGCTACGCCCTTGAGGCGATGGGCGGTTCCATGGGCGACGCCGTCGCCGCGTCCGGCCGCGCCATGATGAAGAAGATCGACGCGGACATCGCGAGGGCAATGAGATGAACTTTCCGGAGGCGATCGAGTACGCGGCGAAGGAGACCCTGGGGCGCTTCGCGGGCGACGGGAACCCGCCGCTCTGGCTGCGCTCCGCGCAATGCCAGGAGGCGCCGGGGAACAGGACGGCGAAGCAGTACTTCCCGCAGGTCTACCTGACATGCTCCTCCAAGTACGGGGAGAGCGGCGAATGCACCTACGCCGTGAGGCTTGAGGCCGCGGTGGCGACGTGGTTCGAGGACGACCGGGACTGCTCCATGAGGGCCAGGTTCTTCGGGGAGGTCGAGCGCGTCTTCGACCAGCTCGCCTCCGGCGGGGAGGTCGAGGAGTTCTTCACCGGCAAGGTCAGGGAGTCCTTCCCGTCGTTCGCCCTGGGCGGCGTGTCGCCGCAGGAGACGGTGCCGGAGCTCTCGGAGGGGGCGCAGGTGATGGCCTGGGCCGCCGTGATTCATTTTTCACTGTAGGAAGGGGGATGGCGGATGTTCGGGTTGTCGCAAAACAACTGCCCGCTTGAGGGCGAGGGGCTCGCCCTGCAATCATGCAAGAGGACGCCGAGGGCGTGGCAGATCGCCCAGGCGCTGGGCGAATACGGGGAGATCGTCGCGAGGACGAGGTACGGCGGGAGCGACTCCATTCTGGAGTGCGAGGCCGTCTTCGTGCTGAAGTCCGGCAGCTGCCCCGCCTCCGTCACGCTGGGCGCGGGGACCAATGTCGAATCCCTCCAGATCGCCACGTCGAACTCGGAGTACCCGAAGTACACCGTGAAATGGCGGGAGGGGCTTCCCAACGTGTCGGGGCTGTCGTTCACGGTCCGGCTGCCGACGGTGCTTCCAAGGCGCTGCGCGCAGAACCTCGGGCTCTCCGTGGGGGCGGGGGCGAAGCTCAACTCGTCCACGTACACCTGCACCGTCGAATACGGCGAGGCGCTTGACGACGCCGGCTCCCTGGCGGCCTGTTCGTGGACCGGGGGAAAGGCGGAGGTCACGGCGGAGGCCGTCTCCGTCACGGCGCAGCCTGTCTTCACGGCGGCCGAGGGCTGGGACGTGGAGGAGTCCGGCGCGGGCATCGACGAGGGGAACACGGCGTATGGCACGGCCTCGGCGAAGGCCTCCCGCGCGCTGGTCGCGGACTAGGGCATGAAGTTCACCCTGACAGATCTCGCCGCGGAGGAGATAGAGTCGCTGGAGGCCGGGGGCATACGCCCCACGGCCCAGGAGGTGCTCACCATCCAGCAGCTCTCCCTTGAGGCCACGGAGGGGGACGACGACTGCGGCGGCCTGTCGAGGGGGACCCCGTACGAGGCCGGGGGCGAGTGGCTTTATCCGCCCACCATTGCCGGGAGCGCCTTCTACGCGGAGAACGAGCGCTTCGCGTCGGGCGACCGGGAGCGCCTCATGCTGCTGGCATACGCCATGCGGTTCGGCAGGGACCCGGAGCGGATATACGCGAGGGGGCGCGACGCCATCGGGGCCGCCCGCAAATGGGCCGGCCGGCTGAGATGCACGGTGGACGAGCTGGCGGAGTGCATGGACAGGGTGGTCGGGGAGGCCCCGCCGGTGGTCGCCGACGAAACCGAGGACCCCGCGGAGGCGAGGCGGATCAACCTCGCGCTGGTGGCCGCCGCCCTGGTCGGCGGGCCGCCCGAGATGTGGGAGACCCAGGTGTCGTTCGAGTCCGTGTGCAAGGTGATAGAGACGGCCTTCGCCCAGAAGCTGGCGGTGAACGGGGTCGCGGCGAACGACCCGCGCATACGGGGCCTGAGGCGTCTCGGGCTCTTCGTGGAGGAGGTCCGGCGCAGGCATGGCCAGCAGCAACCATGACATCAGCGTAACCGTCTCCGCGAAGAACAAGATCGAGGCGGGGCTGTCGAAGGCCAAGGCCGCGATCAACAGGTTCGGCGAGGGAGTGGCCAGCGTCTTCAAGGGCGTCGTCACCGTCGTGGGCGGGGTGACGGCGGCCATAGGGGCGGTCGTGACCAAGGCGGTCTCGGCGTATTCGGTCCAGGAAGAGGCCGAGCGAAGGCTCGTGGCGGCGCACAACGCCATGGGGGAGGCCGGGGAGTCCTTCATAGAGGCCGAGAAGGCGATAGCGGCGCAGCTCCAGAACGAGACGGCCGTGGGGGACGAGGTGACATTGTCTCGCATGGCCCAGCTCAGGATGCTCGGCGTCATGCCGGACAAGCTTGAGGCGGCCTCCAAGGGTGTGATCGCCCTGACCAACGCGGGGATGGGCGAGGAGTCCGCCGTCAGGGCGATGGCCCAGGCGATGAACGGGAACTTCACCATGCTGCAACGCTACATCCCCTCCCTCAAGGAGTGCGCCACGGAGACGGAGCAGTCGCAGAAGGTCAACGGGTTCCTCACGGCGAGCTACGCCCAGCAATGCGAGACGCTGAACACGACCCAGGGAAGGTGGAACGAGCTGAAGGGCAGGATCGGCGACGCCTGGGAGGTGGTGGGGGAGGCCGTGTCCAGGAACGCGGAGCTGAACAAGGTTCTCCAGTGGTGCTCGGAGAAGGTCCTGGCCTTGTCGGCCGCCATGTCGGACTGGGTGAAGAACGGCGGCATCGCCCATGTGGTCGCCGTCATGCAGAACTTCGCCGAGATCATCCGCCACGCCGTGCTGGCGTCGGTCATCCACTTCCAGGAGTTCTATGAAAAGGCCAAGTATTACCTCGGCCTGCCCTTCCAGTACACCGGCGGCATCCTCGGCAGCTTCGCCAACCTGGTAGCCGAGGGCGTCAAGCTGGCCATAGCCAAAATCCAGTATCTGTGGGACTGGATTCGGGGCCGCGACGTGCCGCCGCCGTCAACCGCCATGTTCGACGCCGCAATGGATGTCATGGTTGAGTCGGCAAAGGGGCGCAACGACTACATCTCGCAGTCGCGGGAAAACCTCAATTCCCGGCTGGACGAGCTGAACAGGAAGCTGGAGTCGGAGGAGCGGCGACACGCGGACAGGCTTGCCGAAATAGACGAGGGATACCTGAAGAAGCTGGAGCGGATATCCGAGGAGGCGCAAAACATCCCCGACATGCCGAACATCCTCCCCAACGAGGGGAACGGCGGGAGCTACGATGTCACCTTCCAATGCGACACGGCGCAGGTCGCCCAGCTGAAGGACGACCTGACGGAGAAGTTCAAGACCGTCCAGGAGGAGATAGCCAAGTCGAAGGAGGCGCTGGCCAAGGCCCAGGAGAATGCAAACAAATCCATCCGCGACCTGAACAACACGGACCTCAGGGAGGCCGTCAAGAGAACCCGCAGGGAGGCGAAGCTGGACCGGGAGGCCGAGAAGAAGGCCAAGCGGGAGGAGAAGCACGCCCAGGAGCTGCAAAGGAGACTGGACAGCGGCGGGGCCATCTCGAAAAACCAGGCCGCCTGGCTGGCCGAGTACAAGAAGCGGGAGCAGGAGAAGAAGAAGGTCCAGGACAACGTGAAGGCGATGCAAGACGCCCTAAAGGCCCAGCTTCAGGAGGAGAAGGAGATCAAGGCGACGCTCCAGATGCTTGGGAAGGACTTGACGCAATTGCTGAAGGCGGGGTGAGAACATGGCCGGAGTAACCAAAACGACAAACAATGTGACGTACACGGTCAACGGGCAGTCAAGGACGGTCGCCCTGTGCTGCTACAGGCCTGTCGCCCCGACATCCCAGATGTTCAGTTATGTGACCGGCGAGGACATCAGCTGCGAGGAGAAGAAGGTCACCTGGAACACCAGCGAGGACAACTCCATGCCGACGTGGACCTTTGTGTTCTGGCGTCGGGTCGTGATCAACCGGAAGACGGAGTACAAGTGCATGACCAGGGCCGAGGCCGAGTCGTTGAAGTCGCTGGTCTGCTCCGACAGCATATCCCTGTCGCTCACGAACAACATGAACGGCTGGTGGAGCGGCACGACCTCGGAAACCATAAAGGGCGACTGGGAGCGCGTCCACGAGGTGTACAGGGAGTAGGGGGCTGCCATGGCAATCATCTTCAAGCGGTTCAGGACCGGCGACAGCCTGCACAAGGCCGTCAACCAGGAGACCTTCGACAAGATCTTCAACATTTTGGAGGAGACGGTCGGCGAGGGGTGCGACATAGAGCGCAACGGGAACAACGGCCTTGGATGGGTCATCAGGGTGCCCGTCAGCTTTGGGGACGCCGACGAGGACGTGGGGACGGCGCGGAGCGCATCCATAGAGGTGCGGCGCGACACCGACGGAAACCAGTCGGTATTCGCGCTGAAGGGCTTCGCCACGGAGGGGCTGACGGAGGCCGGCGATCTGGGCGAGGTCGCAGTCCTTGTCCGCAACGGTGGCGACGACAAGGCCGCCCTTGTCTATGTCGCCGTTGAAACGCTCGTGCCGGTGGATTCCCAACCGGCGGACGGCGGCGACGCCACGACAAAGAGCATAGGGCGAAACGCGGAGGGGGAGCTTGAACTGCATGGCATCGGCAGCTTGACGCCCAAGACCTCATTCAGCGAGGAGGAGCGCGAGAACGCCGCGCTCGTTTACGTTGACACGACGGAGACGCCGGAGGTCAAATACGCGGCTCTTGACGCGGTTGTGGCGGCTGATTCGCAAGCGGAGAACGTGGAGAGTCAGAGCGTCGAAAAGTCCGACAGCGGCGAGTTGCGCCTGTACAATTTCACGCAGGG
>JAEEGG010014793.1_pt1 | contig 16462 bp, 13 predicted proteins | sample 9134161 | NCBI WGS metagenome assembly JAEEGG01 (sample SAMN16246543, study PRJNA631951) | gut metagenome | biome: gut microbiome; feature: rumen; material: CR-attached | host: Bos | place: Iran: Karaj | collected 2018-10
GGTGAGGCACTTTAGGATGTGCTCACGACCAGCCTTGGCCTGCATGAGGGCTTTCTCGAGGATCTCGAACGACAGACCGTCGCACTTGATATCCATCTGGGTGGCTGTCAGACCGTCCTTCGTACCGGTGGTCTTGAAGTCCATATCGCCCAGGTGGTCCTCATCGCCGAGGATATCGCTGAGCACAGCATACTTCTCCTCGCCGGGGTTCTTGATCAGACCCATGGCGATACCAGAGACGGGCTTCTTCATGGGCACACCAGCGTCCATCAGGGCGAGGGTACCGGCACAGACTGTAGCCATTGATGAAGAACCGTTAGACTCGAGGATCTGCGAAACCAGACGCACGGTATAGGGGAAGTCTTCGGGAATCTGACCCTTCAGACCGCGCCATGCCAGATGGCCGTGACCGATCTCACGACGACCTACGCCACGCTGGGCCTTGGCCTCACCTGTACAGAACGGGGGGAAGTTATAGTGCAGCAGGAAACGCATGTATCCGTGCTCCAGCACATCGTCAACGAGCTTCTCATCAAGTTTCGTGCCGAGGGTACAAGTACTCAATGACTGTGTCTCACCACGGGTAAAGATAGCACTTCCGTGAGGCATAGGCAGAGGAGATACCTCGCACCAGATGGGGCGGATGTCAGTGGTCTTACGACCGTCGAGACGGATACCCTCGTCGAGGATGCAACGGCGCATGGCGTCGCGCTCCACGTCATGGTAGTAGCGCTCCATCATAGCCTCGTACTCGTCCTTCGAGATCTCAGAGTCGTCGGTGATCTCTGGGTGCTCAGCAAAGAACTTCTCCTTGAAGTCGGCGAGGATCTTCTCGAAGGCCTCGGCACGCTCCTGCTTCTCCAGAGCCTGCTTCGTCACGTCGTAGGCGGGCTGGTAGCACTCCTTGTTCATCTGCTCGCGGAGAGCTTCGTCGTTCACCTCGTGGTCATACTCGCGCTTCACGTCCTTGCCGAGCTCCTTGCTCAGTTCAGCCTGCAGCTCACACATCGGCTTGATGGCATCCATCGCAGCCTTGAGGGCACCAAGCAGATCCTGCTCAGAGACTTCCTTCATCTCACCTTCCACCATCATGATGTTCTCGGCAGAGGCACCTACCATGATATCCATGTCGGCCTCCTTCATCTGCTCGAAGGTAGGATCGATCACATACTCACCGTTGATACGGGCAACGCGGACTTCCGAGATGGGACACTCGAAAGGAATATCCGAGCATGCCAGGGCTGCTGAGGCAGCGAATCCGGCAAGGGCATCGGGCTGGTCAACACCGTCGGCGCTGAGCAGCATGACATTGACGAATACTTCTGCGTGATAGTTACTTGGGAACAGGGGACGGAGCACACGGTCCACCAGTCGTGATGTGAGGATTTCATTGTCAGAGGCTTTGCCTTCGCGCTTGGTGAATCCACCGGGGAAACGGCCTGCGGCACTGTACTGTTCGCGATAGTCCACCTGCAGCGGCATGAAATCGGTTCCGGGAACTGCATCCTTTGCGGCACAAACGGTGGCCAGGAGCACGGTGTTGTTCATCTTCAGCATGACAGCACCATCGGTCTGTTTTGCCACTTTCCCGGTTTCAATGGTGATGGTCCTTCCATCAGCCAATTGAATGGTTTTTGTAATTACATTCATCTTGTATAAAACATCTAAAAATAAAAAAATCTGTGCGACCTAAATGCTGTAGGTCGCTAAAAGTTGGCCGCAAAGGTACACATTATATATTAAAATAACGAAGAAAACGGGGATATTTTAATATTTTTGGGTATTTTTTCTTAATTCTTAATTCTAAATTCTTAATTATTTAGTACCTTTGCACCCACAAAACGAAAAAAAGAAAGAAAATGAAGCATATTTGTAAGGTGGCCGCAGTGGTGCTGGCCGTCATGGCTGCAGCCTCGTGCAGCAACAACAAGTTCAAGGTTGAGGGACAGATCGCCAACGCAGGCGACTCCGTGCTCTATTTCGAGAATGTCGGTCTGGAGGGCATCCAGGTGCTCGACTCCGTGAAACTCAGTGCCGATGGCGCTTTCGCCTTCAGTGGCGACCCCACCGAGGCCCCTGAGTTCTACCGTCTGCGCATCGCTGACCAGATCATCAACGTCAGCATCGACTCCACAGAGACCGTCCAGGTGAAGGGCGAATATCCTGGCATGGCGTCGAACTATACCGTCAGCGGATCAGACAACTGCGACAAGATCCGTGAGCTCACGCTGAAGCAGATGGACCTGCAGCGTCAGGTCATCGCCCTCCAGCAGCAGACCGACCTTGGCATCCGTGTCATCAGCGACAGCATCAACAGCCTCGTGGCACTCTATAAGGACGATGTGAAGCGCAACTACATCTACAAGGAGCCCTTCAAGGCCTACGCCTACTTCGCCCTCTTCCAGACCCTTGGCCAGTGGCTCATCTTCAACCCCCGTACTGAGAAAGACGACATCAAGGCCTTCGCTGCCGTCGCCACCAGTTGGGACACTTACTATCCCCATGCTGATCGCGGACAGAACCTGCATAACATCGCCATCGAGGGCATGAAGAACCAGCGCATCGTCGCTGCCCAGAACCAGGATATCGAGGTCGACGCCTCGAAGGTCACGGAGGCTGGTGTGCTCGACATCGCCCTGACCGACAACAAGGGTCAGCTGCGCCATCTCACAGACCTGAAGGGTCAGGTGGTGCTGCTCGACTTCCACATCTTCGCGATGGACGAGTCGCCTGCCCGTATCCTCCTGCTGCGCGAACTCTACGATAAGTACCACGCTCAGGGCTTCGAGGTCTACCAGGTCTCGCTCGATCCTGACGAACACTTCTGGAAGCAGCAGACGGCTGCCCTGCCTTGGGTGAACGTCCGCGATGCCGATGGTGTCAGCTCCCAGCGTCTGATGCTCTACAACGTCCAGGCCGTCCCTGACTACTTCCTCATCGATCGTGGCAACAACATCGTCGACCGTGCTGCCAAAATCAACGATCTCGAGGCCGCCATCAAGAAACTTTTGTAGTTGTTTTCCTGGTATGTGCAAGAAATTTCGGTTTTTTCTTGCACATATCAGAAAAACTTCGTACCTTTGCACCCGCAAAACGAAAAGTCGGCATAGCTCAGCTGGTTAGAGTATCACCTTGACATGGTGGGGGTCCTTGGTCCGAATCCAAGTGTCGACACTGAAAATGATTATAGGATGGCATGCCATCCTATAATCATTTTTAAGGAGACAGGGAGACAAGGAGTTCAGGGAGTTCAAGACATTACCTGATATCCGACCCATTAGCTCTATGGATTTTGGACCCTTTGGACTATTGTCTTGAACTCCTTGAACTCCTTGTCTCCTTGTCTCCAAAGAGCAAGCGAGCTTGCGAAAGTTGAATAATTTAGAAGCTCTCCAGCCAGCTTTTGAGTTCAAACACCATCTGATAGTGATACTCAAAACTCTCACGATAGCCCCAGCCGTGACCACCCGTCGGATAGATATGTAGCGAGGCAGGCACGTCGTGCCTGTACAACTGTTCGTAGTAGTTGAAGCCGTTGGCCGCAGGCACAGCCTTATCGTCGTCAGAGAGGGCGATGAAGGCCCGTGGCGTCGTACGGTTCACGCGCAGGTCGTTGCTGTAGTCTGCCTCCAGCCGTCGCCACTCCTTCTTCGAGTGCTCCGTGCCCAACAGGTTGTCGTGCGAACCCTTGTGCGTAAAACCAGGATCCATCGTGATCACAGGGTAGAACAGTATCTGGAAGTTGGGTGCAGCCTCGCCAGTGGAGTGGGTGGCGATCGTCGAGGCCAGATGTCCGCCAGCAGAGAAGCCCATGATGCCCACCTGCGTACGGTCGATGTGCCAGCTTGTCGCATTGCGTCTCACCGTCTTGATGGCCTGTTCAGCGTCAGAGACAGGCACCATCGGATTGCCGTGGGGCATACGGTACTTCAGCACGATGAGCGCGATGCCCTGGTTGTTGAAGAACGTGGCCCACTGGTGCCCCTCGTGGTCCATCGCTAAGTGCGTGTAACCACCACCAGGGCAGCACACCACAGCCCTGCCCGTCGCCTTCTTCGCGTCAGGCAGATAGATGGTCAGCTCCGCCTTGTCCTCCTTGTCCGTACTGGCATAAGTCGCCCCGTTGGGCCACAGGTCCATCTTCATTCCCTTCTGAGCCATCGCCACAGAAGCACCCGTTATCAGCATCATTGCAATCAATTTAAGCGTTCTCATTTTCCCTTTTTTTAAAAACCAGCGCAAAGGTACGCATAATTTTCCAATTTCCATCATCTTTCCCCAAAAAAAGGCCGACAGCCCCGGCTGTCAGCAATAATACCATCCATCAATTGTCACTCATATATATTTTTTTTACAATTTCACTTCCATCTTCCACCAAATCTTCGGAAACACCTGTGTACATCGGCATTTGCGGAGGTGGAAGAGGCTAATTTCTCTTCCACCTCACTTCCACCCTTTTTCCTTATGATGACTTGGACTTTACAGGCACTAAACCCAGACTTTAGTTAGGGTAAAGTCAGACTTTAGATAGACTAAACTCCCAAATTCTCGAGAGAATTTGCAAGAAAGGTGCCTGGTTAGTCAGAGAAAGGTGCCACCTTTCTTGGGGTTTAGTCTATCCTTTCATCTGGTTTTCTACTATGATTTTCTCATGGAGATGCCTTCCAACGGTTGTTCTGATATCTTCCACGACGGTAAAGTATGCTTAGTACGGCGGTAAGGGATGCCTTCTGTATAGGGTAAAGTCCTATCAGCAAGGCAGTTACAAGGCATCTCTATCAATTGTGGTAGCCATCTCTACGAGTATTTCGTACTTTTTTACAGTCGAAAAAAGGTGGAAGATGGGTGGAAGAGAAATTTGCCTCTTCCACCTCCGCAAAGGCCGATGTACACAGGTTTTTCCAAAGATTTGGTGGAAGATGGAAGAGAAATTACAAAATAAATGCAAACCTTCAGTATCTCTAAGCCTAATGAGTAGAGTATCGCAATATTAAAAAATCAGCCCCTGCATGGTCATCGTGCAGGGGCTGTTGTCCTAAATGGAACGTGTATGAATTAGAAGTTGTAGTATACGCCGAATGAGCAGCTGTTTCTGAAGTCGATACCGAACTTGCTGCCACTCTTGCCGCTACCCTCTGGGCTACGGTTTTCGAAACCAACGAAGCCAAGGTGAGTCACGAAGCTAATCTCGTCTGTCAGAGAGATGGCGATACCAGGACTTACTCCCAAAGCAAAATAGCTACCACCATCCTTAATGCTTGCAAAGGCCAGCTCACCGTCGAAGAACACCTTAATGGGGTCGAAATCCATGGCTGTGTAACGGGCATAAGGAGAAATGATGAATACTTCTCTTGTAGCAGGGTTGAAATTTTCTGTGCCATTGGCCATAGTGAAGTCGCCCTTAGAATAGCCTAACGTGACACCGGCAGCCCACTGGTCGGTGAACTGATAACCGGCTTCGGGCAGAATCTTGAAAGCGAACTCTCCGTCGCCGCCACCAACGGGTTTCACACTACCGAAACCTACAGAACCTCCTACATAGAACTGAGCGTTCACGTTTACTGCTGCCAAAACAGCTACGATGGTCAATAAAATCTTTTTCATAAGCTTTAATTTTTAAAGGGTTATTAATAAGAAAAATTTTCAAATTCATCGATATAACAGCGCAAAGATACGAATAATTGTTTAAACCTCCAAACAATTAAGCAAAAATTTTTTAATTATGGGCGTTTTCTGAAATAATTGTTGTATCTTCGCAGTCGAAAACTAAAAGCAAGAACAGATATGAACAAACGAATGATTCTCTTTACGGTGCTGGCAGCAATGGTGTGCTCTGTCCAGTCCAAGGTTCGGTTGCCCCATCTCATTGGCGACAACATGGTGTTACAACAGCAGACTGATGCCCGTCTGTGGGGATGGGCAGAGCCTGGGAAGACGGTGACGGTCACCACCTCATGGAGCGACCAGAAGGTGACGGCGAAGGCTGGCAAGGACGGCCGCTGGCTGGTGAAGGTGAAGACGCCCAAGGCTTCGTACGAGCCGCTGAGCATCACTTTCGACGATGGTGAGGCAGTGACGATCAAGGATGTTGTGGCTGGTGAAGTGTGGGTCTGTGCAGGACAGTCGAACATGGAGATGCCTGTGAAGGGCTTCTGGATGTGTCCTGTGAAGGATTACAACCAGGTGGTGATCGACGCCAGGAACCATCAGGGTGTCAGATCGGTGAAGATCCCCAGTGTGATGCGAGCTGAGCCTCAGGACGATGCCCAGTGCGAGTGGCGCGTGTGTTCGCCAAACACGGTGGGCGAGTTCTCTGCCACAGGCTATTTCTTCGCCCGTACGATGCATCAGGCCCTCGATATCCCCATCGGACTCATAGAAGCTAATAAAGGAGGTTCGCGCGTGGAGAGCTGGCTGACGAAGGAGAATCTGGAGAAATACACCAGCGATCCTACCGACTCGGTGGAGATCTGCAAGAAGTGGGCGCAGTGGGACTATCACCGTTCGCTGCTCTGGGGCAACGGCACGTTCAACCCCATCCTGAACTTCACGGTGAAGGGCATCCTTTATTATCAGGGCTGCTCGAACGTGGGCGATCCTGGCGACCAGTATTCCCAGCGGATGAAGCTGCTGGTAGAGCAGTGGCGCCAGCAGTTCGCACTCGGAGAGATTCCTTTCTACTTCGTGCAGATAGCGCCTTATTGCTACGACGATGACAACAATGCCATCAGTGGTGCCCTGTTGCGCGAACAGCAGTTCAAGGCCTCGCAGATCATCCCCAACAGCAGTCTTGTGTGCACCAACGATCTGGTCTATCCCTATGAGTACTCCCAGATCCATCCCACCCAGAAGCAGCAGGTGGGTGAGCGTCTGGCCTATACGGCCTTGGCTCGTGACTACGGCCTTGGGGGCATCCTCTATCAGAGTTCGACGTATAAGGATATGCTCGTGAAAGACGATGCCGTGTATATCCATTTAGACAACAACTACCACACCGATGCGCCGTTTGAGGACATTCAGGGCTTCGAGGTGGCTGGTGAGGACCGTGTGTTCCATCTTGCCAAGGCGCAGCACTTCTGGCAGCCTGGCGGTGGCTACTGGGACGAGGCTATCAAGATCTCTTCGCCTGAGGTGAGCAAGCCCGTGGCTGTGCGCTATTGCTTTAAGAATTTCCAGATTGGCAACGTGAAGAACGCAGCCAACCTGCCGTTGTTCCCATTCAGAACAGATAATTGGTGATGTTTAGTTTACAGTTTACGGTTTACAGGTGATAACCTGGCACGCCCTGATAACAACCTGTAGAAGTAATCATCTGTAAACTGTAAACCGTAAACCGTAAACAAAAAAAGATGAAAGGTCATCCGTTAGAAGTCTTCCGTTATTGTCCGAAGTGTGGCAGTGGCGACTTTGTGATCCATAACGCCTTGAGCAGGCACTGTGCTAACTGCGGATTCACATACTACCAGAATCCGCGAGCCTCGACGGCGGCCTTTATCCTCAATGGGAAAGGCGAACTGCTGGTGGCCCGTCGTGGGAAGGAACCAGCCAAGGGCACGCTGGACCTGCCTGGCGGTTTCGTGGATAACAACGAGAACGCTGAGCAGGGGATGGTGAGGGAGATTCTGGAGGAAACAGGACTCGTGGTGCCAGCTGAAGACGTCAAGTATATGTTCTCCATCCCCAATGTGTATCATTACTCAGGCATGGACATCCACACGCTCGACTTTTTCTTCCTCTGCAAAGTGGCTGACGACGCAGAGGTGAAGGCTGCTGATGATGCAGCGGAACTGACGTGGCTGCCACTGCGGAATGTCTATGTGGAGCGCTTTGGACTCCGTTCTATTCGTGAAGCTGTGCACCGTTTCCTACAACAAAATCGTTAATAAATCAAAAATTCCTCTATATAAATAAGGTGTGATAGCGTTTTTTGCTTACTTTTGCAGCCCGAAACCTGAAAAGGTGAAAAAGTAAAAAGGTAAAAAAGTAAAAAGGTATGCAGAAAAACTTAGTGATCGTGGAGTCTCCGGCTAAGGCGAAGACGATAGAGAAGTTCCTCGGAACAGACTTTAAGGTGATGTCGAGCTATGGCCATATCCGCGATTTGAAGAAGAAAGAATTGAGTGTCGATGAAGATACACTCGTACCGGAATATGAAATTCCTGAGGAGAAGGTCAAACTGGTGGCAGATCTCCGCGATAAGGCCCATAAGGCAGAGAAGGTATGGTTGGCTTCCGATGAAGACCGTGAGGGAGAGGCCATCTCCTGGCACCTGTGTGAGGTGTTAGGTCTGGACAGCAAGAAGACGAACCGTATCGTGTTCCATGAAATCACTAAGCCCGCCATTCTGGACGCTATCGAACATCCCCGTCATCTGGATATGAACCTGGTGAATGCCCAGCAGGCCCGTCGCGTGCTGGACCGTATCGTGGGTTTCAAGCTCTCACCCGTGCTCTGGCGCAAGGTGAAGCCCTCGCTCTCAGCAGGACGTGTGCAGAGTGTGGCCGTCAGACTCATCGTGGAGCGTGAGCGTGAGATCCAGAATTTCAAGAGCGAGATCTATTACGTTGTGAATGGTGTCTTTGCGATCACCAATCCTGACGGCTCTGCTATGGAGGTGAAGGCCCAGTTGGGCAGTCGTTTCAAGACGGAGGCAGAGGTAATGGCTTTCCTCGAGCAGTGCAAGAATTCAGTCTATACGGTTGAGAGCATCGTCAAGAAGCCCGTCAAGCGTACGCCTGCTCCCCCATTTACCACATCTACCCTGCAACAGGAGGCTGCCCGTAAGCTTGGTCTTACCGTCAGTCAGACGATGATGATCGCCCAGCACTTGTATGAGAGCGGACAGATCACCTATATGCGTACTGACTCAGTGAACCTGTCGAAGCTGTGTCTGGGTGCCAGCAAGGAGGAGATTGTCCGTCTTTATGGCAAGGAATACAGTAAGACGCGTCAGTACCACACCAGCGCGAAAGGTGCCCAGGAGGCTCACGAGGCGATCCGTCCTACCTATATGGAGCGTACAGAGATTGAGGGCTCTGCCCAGGAGAAGCGTCTGTACGAGCTGATCTGGAAGCGCACCATCGCCAGTCAGATGTCTGACGCAGAGATTGAGAAGACCACAGTGACGATTGGCATCAAGAACCAGGAGACTGGTAAGAGAAGCGAGGAGGAGTTCGTCGCACAGGGTGAGGTCGTGAAGTTCGACGGTTTCATCAAGGTGTATCGTGAGTCGTATGACGACGAAGAGCAGCAGGAAGAGGGTCACATCCTTCCCCCGTTGAACGAAGGTCAGGAGCTCACCCGTCGTGAGATCAACGCTATGGAACGTTTCGTCGCTGGTCCTCAGCGCTATACGGAGGCCAGTCTGGTGCATAAGATGGAAGAATTGGGTATTGGCCGTCCGTCAACCTATGCGCCTACCATCAGCACCATCCAGCAGCGCGAGTATGTGCAGAAGGGCGACAAGAAGGGCGAGGACCGTGCCTATAGCGTCTATTCGCTGAAAGGCAAGCAGATTAGTCAGAAAACCCGTAAGGAGATTGTGGGTTCGGAGAAGGGTAAGCTGATTCCTACCGATATCGGTATGGTGGTGAACGACTTCCTGATGCGCAACTTCAAGGAGATTATGGATTACAACTTCACCGCAAAGGTGGAGCAGGATTTCGATAAGATCGCTGAGGGCGACGAGCGCTGGACGGACATGATGCACGCGTTCTATAAGGAGTTTGAGCCTACGGTGGAGCGCACCATCAACAGCCGCGACCAGCATAAGGCTGGTGAGCGCGTGCTGGGCAAGGATCCCAAGAGCGGCAAGCCCGTCTTCGTGAAGATCGGTCGTTTCGGACCTGTTGTACAGATTGGTACAGCTGACGATAACGAGAAGCCGATGTTCGCCCAGATGCCAAAGGACAAGAGTATTGAGACCATCACCCTCGATGAGGCGCTGGAGTTGTTCAAGCTGCCACGTGAGATTGGTGACTATGAGAACAAGCCCGTCACCATCGGAGCAGGTCGCTTCGGACCCTACGTCCTCCACGATCGTAAGTACACATCGCTGCCCAAGGGCGCTGATCCCCTGGCCATCACCCTCGAGGAGGCCATCGAACTGATCAAGGAGAAGCAGCAGGAGGAGCAGCGCAAGCACTTGAAGACCTTTATCGAGGATCCGAAGATGGAGGTGCTCGACGGTCGCTACGGACCCTATCTGGTCTACGACGGTAAGAACTACCGTCTGCCCAAGAGCATGCACGAACGGGCTGCAGAGCTCACCTTTGAGGAGTGCATGAAGGTGGTCAAGGCTGTCCCTGTGAAGAAGAGCTGACATGAAGCGAATCATCCTCATTGGCTATATGGGTGCTGGCAAGACCACCGTCGGAAAGGCACTATCGAAAGAGTTAGGTATCATCTTCTACGATCTCGACTGGTATATTGAGAGTCGTATGCGCAAGACCGTCTCACAGATCTTCGCAGAACGTGGAGAGGAGGGGTTCCGCAAGATCGAGTACAACATGCTCCACGAGGTGGCTGAGTTTGAGGATGTCATCATCAGCTGTGGCGGTGGAACACCCTGCTTCTTCGACAATATGGACTATCTGAACCAACAGGGACAAGTGGTCTATCTGAAGGCGGATCCAGAGGTGCTGTACAAGCATCTGCTGATGGCTCGGGTGGAGCGTCCTCTCCTCAAGGGCAAGAGCAAGGAGGAGTTGCTGACGTTTATCAAGGAACAGCTGGAGAAGCGTGAACCCTTCTATACGAAGGCCCGCTACACGCTCGATGTCAGTCTCATGGACAACTACGAGAAGATCAAAATCAGTGTCGACAAAATAAAAGAACTATTAGGCTTATGAAGAAATGGACCATCGATGACTCGAAGGAACTCTACAACATCAACGGTTGGGGCACCTCGTATTTCGGTATCAACGAGAAGGGTAACGTCTATGTTACACCCTGCAAGAACGATACGCAGATAGACCTGCGTGAGGTGATGGACGAGCTGGCGCTGCGCGATGTCACACCGCCTGTATTGCTCCGTTTCCCTGATATCCTCGATAACAGAATTGAGAAGACGTGGAGCTGTTTCAAGAAAGCCGCCAAGGAGTACGATTACAAAGGTGAGAACTATGTGGTCTACCCCATCAAGGTCAATCAGATGCAGCCTGTGGTTGAGGAGATCATCTCTCACGGACGTAAGTTCAATTTGGGTCTGGAGGCAGGTTCGAAGCCTGAGTTGCACGCTGTCATCGCGATGCAGTGTCAGAGCGACTCGATCATCGTCTGCAACGGCTATAAGGACCAGAGTTATATCGAGCTGGCGCTGTTGGCTCAGAAGATGGGCAAGCAGATCTTCATCGTCGTTGAAAAGATGAACGAACTGGAGATCATCGCCCGTGAGGCCAAGAAGATGAATATCCGTCCCAATATCGGTATCCGTATCAAACTGGCTTCCTCTGGCTCAGGCAAGTGGGAAGAGAGCGGTGGCGATGCCTCGAAGTTTGGACTGACGAGTGCTGAGCTGCTGGAGGCGTTGGATATGTTGGACAAGAAAGGTATGCGCGACTGCCTGCGACTGATCCATTTCCATATCGGTTCGCAGATTACGAAGATCCGTCGTATCCAGACAGCCCTTCGTGAGGCTTCGCAGTTCTATATCCAACTGCATAAGATGGGTTATAATGTCGACTTCGTGGACTGTGGTGGTGGACTTGGTGTCGACTACGACGGAACGCGTTCACCGTCGAGTGAGTCGTCTGTCAACTATTCCATCCAGGAGTACGTCAACGACTGTATCTATACCTTCGTCGATGCAGCCAACAAGAACGATCTGCCCCATCCCAACATCATTACAGAGAGTGGTCGCTCATTGGCTGCCCATCACTCTGTGTTGGTGATTGATGTGCTGGAGACGGCCTCACTACCTGAGATGCCTGAGGAGTTTGAGCCTGATGAGAATTCGCACCAGTTGGTGAAGGACCTCTATGAGATCTGGGACAACCTCTCACCTCGCAATGTGCTGGAGGACTGGCACGATGCGGAACAGATCCGTGAAGAGGTGCTCGATTTGTTCTCACACGGTATCGTCGACCTGAAGACGCGTGCTGAGGTGGAGGCGATGTACTGGAGTGTGTGTCATGAGATCCACGCCCTCGCCAAGAGTCTGAAGCATATCCCTGAGGAGCTGATGAAGATCGACAAGCTTCTCGCAGACAAATATTTCTGTAACTTCTCGCTCTTCCAGAGTCTGAGTGACTCGTGGGCCATCGACCAGGTCTTTCCTATTATGCCTATCCAACGGCTCGACGAGCGTCCTACGCGCAACGCCACCATCCAGGATATCACCTGCGACTCTGACGGTAAGATTGCCAACTTCACCACGAATCGTCATAATACCCACTCGTTGCCCGTGCATCCGTTGAAGAAGAATGAACCCTACTATCTGGGTGTGTTCCTCGTGGGTGCTTATCAGGAGATCCTGGGCGACATGCACAACCTCTTTGGTGACACGAACGCTGTTCATATCTCAGAGAAAGACGGAACCTATCATATCGACCAGATCATCGATGGTGAGACGGTGGAAGAGGTGCTCGAGTACGTGCAATATAACCCCAAGAAGCTCGTCCGTCAGCTCGAGGTCTGGGTGGCTAAGAGTGTGAAACAAGGTAAGATCTCGCTCGAAGAGGGTAAGGAGTTCCTTTCGAACTATCGCAGCGGACTTTACGGATATACATATCTAGAATAATGAAGGAAAGGTTAACCATCGTAAAGGTAGGTGGGGCTGTCGTCGAGGATGAGGCCCAGCTCTCACGGTTGCTCAAAGACTTCAGTGCCATCGAAGGCAGAAAAGTCTTGGTGCACGGAGGCGGCCGTAAGGCCACGAAGGTGGCAGAAGCCCTTGGCATCGAGTCGAAGATGGTGGGTGGCCGTCGTATCACGGATGCTGATATGCTCAGCGTGGTGACGATGGTCTATGGTGGTCTGGTGAACAAGAACCTCGTGGCTCGTCTGCAGGCTAATGGTGTGAACGCCCTCGGACTGACGGGTGCTGATATGGATGTCATCCGCAGTCATAAGCGTCCGTTGAAGGATGGTGTCGATTTCGGATTTGTGGGCGATGTGGATCGCGCTGACGGCCAGATGCTCAGTCGTTTGATTGAGGAGGGAATCACTCCCGTGATGGCCCCTCTGACGCACGACGGACAAGGAAACATCCTCAACACCAATGCTGACACGATCGCCAGTGAGACGGCCAAAGCTCTCGCTCCTTATTATGATGTGACGCTGATCTTCAGTTTCGAGAAGAAGGGTGTGCTTCGCAATCCTGATGATGACGACTCTGTGATTCCCACGATCACGCGTGCGGACTTTATTAAATATAAAGAGGATGGCACAATCAGCGGTGGGATGTTGCCTAAGATAGAGAACGCCCTTGCCGCCATCGACGCAGGCGTCGCTCGTGTCATCATCACCCTCGCTACCGCCATCGACGGCCATCATGGCACCATCATCAAATAAAAGGCGAAAATTTTCGCCTTTTATTGTAACTTTTCCGTTTCCCAATCGTCATTAAAGTTAGAGAGGATGAAAAAGATCAATTTCCGGAACGATATCCTTCCGCTGAAAAACGAGCTCTATCGGCTCGCACTCCGCATCACTCTCAATCCAGCGGAGGCAGAGGACGTAGTTCAGGAAACGATGATCAAGGTCTGGAACAGGCGAGACCGCTGGGAGGAGTTAGACTCCATCGAAGCCTTCTGCCTCACCATCTGCCGCAATATCTCGCTCGACAAGATGAGAAAGGCGGAAAACCAGAATCCTAGTCTGGAAGAGGGGCACGACTCAGCCGATCACAGCTATTCATCCAATCCAGAAGAGCAAGCTATGCAGCGCGACCGTATCGCACTTGTCAGGCAGCTCATCGACAACTTGCCCGAGAAACAGCGCAGTTGCATGCAGCTACGGGAGTTCGAGGGCAAGAGTTATAAGGAAATAGCGCAGATCCTGGGTGTCACAGAGGAACAGGTGAAAATCAATATCTTCAGGGCACGACAACAGATCAAGCAGCAATTTATAAAGACAGAGAATTATGGACTATAAGTACATCGAACAGCTATTGGAACGTTACTGGGAGGGTGAGACCACTCTTCAGGAGGAATCGATCCTTCGTACGTTCTTCAGCCAGCCGGACAGTCTGGAGATTCCAGAGAATATCCGGAAATACAGGGCGCTCTTCGTCTGCGAAACGCAGAAGGAGGAACCGCTGGGCGAGGATTTCGATGCACGTATCCTTGAGCAGATCGGCGAAGCCCCTGTGGCCAAGACCGTCTCGCTGAAGGATCGTCTGATGCCTCTGTTCAAGGCCGCTGCCATCGTGGCCATCATCCTCACGCTGGGCAATGCCGCTCAGGCACCGTGGGATATCTGGGAAGATCCGCGTGGTGCTTATGTGAAAGCACAACAGGAGTTGGCTGATACAGTCAACGTGCTGACCACGATCCAGGCGGAGAACGTGAGCGACACGATTCAGGCTCCGGCTAAGGAGAAGACTACCTACTTGGAATAATTTTTTTCTATGCTTTCTATATTATTTTAATGAAGCTGTGAAGTTTCAAATCTCTCAAGTTTATTAAGTACTAAATGAAGTTATGGGCTGCAACCGGATGGATGCAGCCCTCTTCGCGTCTTTTCGGAAGGATCTGTTATTTCTTCAGCCTCAGGTGCAACTGGAAGATAGCGGGCAGGAAGATGCAGAGCGAGAATCCTACCGCCATCAGCGACATCCGTTCTGAGCCGAAGAGGTCTATCAGCGTGAGGTCGGAGTTGGGGTAGAGGTTATACATCACGTAGGCCACAGTGTTGTTGATCCAATGATACACGATTCCAGGGATGATGCTGTCTGTGCGATAATACAGCCAGCCTAACAGCAGTCCGATCAAGAAAGCGTGTGGTAGCTGTGCTGGGTTCATGTGGGCAGCAGCAAAGAGCAGGGCAGAGATAGCGATAGCCGTCCAAGGTCTGCTGCACCATTGTAAAAGTGATCGCAAGACGGCCCCACGGAACACCAGCTCTTCGCCAAATGGTGCTAATAGTCCGATGGCCACATAGCCCCAGCGGTCTCTGAGAATCATGTCGAACGTGTCTTCGGCAATGTTTGGCAGTTCAGGCATGTGCTCCTGAATCCAGATAGACGGGATGATGGCACCAAGGGCAGCGACAGCACACCAGATCAGCGTCACCCAAGGGCGTTTCTGAATCCAGCGTCTTGACACCTCGCACCATTTCGCCAATAGGAATACGGCCACAGTGATCGCTGTAAACACGACCGTTGTGACGATCATGCCTGTGGCATCACTCATGGAGCCTTTCCCAAACGCCAAGTGCCAGATGCCGTCAACGATAGCTCCGCCAATCACCTGAATGGCCAGGAAAACAAATGTGTAAATAATAGCATTTTTCATTTTAATGGTTTGGATTTAATGATTTATGATTGATGTTTGATTAGACATTTTTCTGCTGCTTCACGGTCTGCCTTCAGTTGTAGAGCCAACGCCTCGGGCGATTCGAACTTTCGTTCCTCTCGCAGTCTTGCTACAAATGTGATGATCACCGTCTGACCATACAGGTCGCCGTCGAAGTCGAAGATGTTCACTTCGAGCGTACGGCTTCTGCCGTCGAACGTGGGCCGTGTGCCAATGTTCATCATCGCAGGACAGAGGTTATCGCGTCCTTCAATGATAGCCCACACAGCATAGACTCCGCTGGCAGGAATCAGTTTGAAAGGGTCGTCTGGCTGCAGGTTGGCTGTGGGGAATCCCAGCTGGTGACCGATATGCTCACCAGGCATCACCTTACCTGTGAGCTGGTAAGGACGTTCCAGCATCATAGCTGCCGTTTCCACATCTCCATCATCTGCGAGCAGACTGCGGATGTTGGATGAGCAGACGGAGATATCACAATCCTGAAACGACAGCTTGATACCTTGATAAACGCGGATACCCAGCTCCTGACCATAACGCACATAGTCTTTGTACCCCTCTGTCCTATCATGTCCGAAACGGTTGTCGTAGCCTATCTGGAGCATTTTCACGTTCAGCTTCTCTTTGAGGATCTGCGCCATGAAATCACGAGCGGAAAGCGAGGCGATCTCTTTGGTAAAGGGCAGCACCACCAGGAAATCGATGCCCAGGCGCTCCAGTTCTTCCTCCTTTTCCTTCTGCGTCGTCAGCAGCTGAGGGTGGAACTGAGGATCGAACAGTTGTCTGGGCTGACGGTCAAAGGTGATGACCATCGATGCCAAATGATGGAATTGGGCGTCGGAAACCAAACGTTTGATGACCTGCTGATGCCCTGCATGGACACCATCAAACACACCGATGGTGGCAGCGCATTTTAGCATCATTCTGGTCTTTTCTATGTCACGAATTATCTCCATTGGGGTACAAAGGTAATTAATTTCCACTTATTT
>JAEEGG010014797.1_pt1 | contig 16459 bp, 13 predicted proteins | sample 9134161 | NCBI WGS metagenome assembly JAEEGG01 (sample SAMN16246543, study PRJNA631951) | gut metagenome | biome: gut microbiome; feature: rumen; material: CR-attached | host: Bos | place: Iran: Karaj | collected 2018-10
CGTAGCCGTAGTGGATGGCGTCTTGAAGTTCTTGACACATGGCCTCGCTGAGGCAGTTGAAGTGGTCGGAGTTTTGCATCTCGACGTAGCAAATCCGATCGTTGATAACAGTATTGACTAACATAAGTTTCAGGATTTAAGATTCAGGATTCAGGATTCAAGATTCAGGTTTAAGGTTTCAGGATTCAGGATTCAGGATTCAGGTTTAAGGTTTCAGGATTCAAGATTCAAGATTCAGGTTTAAGGTTTCAGGATTCAGGTTTCAGGATTCAGGTTTTTGCGACCTGTTATAGAACTTCTTTTGATGGAGGCTATAAAATTTGAAATTGACTTGCTGAGATTAGTACACTCGTTGTATAAACATTTTGTTGTGTCATCATCAATAAACCCAACATCGGAAGCCCTTATGATTTGGCTACGAACTTCTCCGCATGAGCCCTTCGCTATATACAAAAAATTAATGAACTCCTTGTTACCATCACGTTCATAACCTTCTGCAATATTGTCCATGATGGAACCTGCTGCCGCATGTATTTGCTGTACAAAGCGAGTATCCCAACGGAACTCATCATTTTTGGTAATAGCATACACCTTCTTACAGAGTTCACGTGCCATCTGAAATATAGCTAGGTCTTCAAAACGCTGCGCTTTACTCATACTGTTATTTTAGGGGTTTCAGGATTCAGGATTCAGGATTCAGGTTTCAGGATTCAGGTTTCAGGATTCAGGATTCAGGATTCAGGTTTCAGGATTCAGGTTTCAGGATTCAGGTTTCAGGATTCAGGATTCAGGTTTCAGGATTTAGGATTCAGGTTCCAGGATTCAGGTTTCAGGATTCAGGTTTCAGGATTTAGGATTCAGGTTCCAGGATTCAGGTTTCAGGATTCAGGTTTCAGGATTCAGGTTTCAGGATTCAGGATTCAGGAGGGATTGGATTTTGGTCGTTTTTATTGGTCACTTGAAACATGAGACTCGAAATATGAAACTTGAAACTTGAATCTTGAAACTTGAATCTTGCCTTGCTCAGTCCTGCTTTGCAGGGCGGAGGAAGGCGGTGGGGATGTAGGCGGTGGCGATCATGCAGCCGGTGCCGGCGAGGGAGATATAGACCCTCTGCTGGCCGGCGAGGCGGATGACTCTGCCGCGGACACCGCGGAACTCACCCGCCACAACATCGACCTCGTCGTCCGAGCAGAAATGCGTCGGCTCAGACCGAAGGAGACAGACATGAAGGTTGTGCGTGGAAGTGGCCAGGATGAAACTCCAGACCTCGCGCTCGGGGACCACCAAAGGGGGATTGTAGCCCGTGGCGCCGAGGGAGAAGTGGTCGTAGTAGAAGGTGAGGCACGACTCGGCCTGCCTGGCAACACAGTCGCGCGCCTCGGCCTCGGTGAGGTAGGCCAGGATGAGATTGAGCATGGGGCGCAAACGGCGGCGGGGCTTGCGGAGCGGCTTGCCGTCGGGCGCCTTCTTGCCCTTGACACGCGTCGAGATCATGGACCAGGCCATGGGGAGATAGGCGTAGTAGCCGTTGTCCACCAGGAAATCGGTGGCGCGCCGCTCACGGGCGTAAGTGGCCCGCATGACGAACCACTGCTTCATGGGGTCCGAGACAAAGCCGACCGACACCCCCGTGCGCGTGCTTTTCACGGGGGGGAGCGCTATGGGGTCGAAGCCATAGTCTGCTGCTAGCGGGGCTGCCAGTGCATTAGACAATGCTGCCATAAACAACCTCTTTTCGTATAAACCAACGGAGAAAGGAACTCTCCGAACCCTGTGCCGGACACGTCCAGCATCGCGTCAGGAACAGACGCTCGGGAGATTGGTGTCGGGGTGACCCGACTCGAACGGGCGACCACCTGGTCCCAAACCAGGTGCGCTACCAACTGCGCTACACCCCGGTGAACGACGTCATCTCGTGCGTTCGGGTACAAAGATACGACAAAAAAATGAATAAAAGGTGCTTTTTTACAAAAAAAGCCCTTAAATGGTGATTTTTTTCAAAAAAACTTAGATTCCGAAAACATCTAAAAACACGAAAAAAACGAAAACCTAGCCGGGTGTATTTTTAATGTCGCACAGAAATCACAGAAATCACGGAAACCTTGTCGGGTGTATTTCAAAAAAAACAAAGAAAACCCTCTTGTCTGTATGTAGGTGCTTTCAGCCCTTTGCGATGCGAGCCACATATTTTTCCTTGTAAGCGAGCTTCCAGATAAAAATCTATGACTCACATCTTGGCCTCTTTACAGAGTCCTTACATACAGTCAAGAGAAAAACAGAAACGAACATCCGACCGAGGTGAACGCAAAGTGGAGCTTGTTCCAACTTTGCTGAGCCGAGTAGGATGTCTATGGAGCGAAGCTTCATGAACCGTATGCGGAAAGTTAGAAAACCGTGATAGTCTTGGTCTTGACGTCGTAGTAGTATCGCTCGCATTGATCCTTGGCAGGAGCAAAGTTAAAGAGGATGCCGACAGGTGTATTGGTCAGCCTCATATAGTTCCACAGCTGCTGGCGCTGTTCAACACCCAAAGACGAAATGGCCTTGCATTCCACAACGACATTGCCCTTGCACAGAAAGTCCATATAGTGCTTGTGGGACAAAGGTTGTCCATGATATGAAATTTCGAAATAGTGCTCTTTGGAAAAGGGTATCTGCTTTTCCTCCAGCGAGACTTTCAACGCCTCCTGATAGACATACTCGTTCAGCCAAGGCCCCAATTCGCGATGGACTTCCTGACAACAGCCCACAATTTCGTAGGTGTGTGATTTTAGTTTGGCGAGCAGGTTTGCATCCAGCTTTGATTTATCGGAGATTTCCATCTTAATTTCTTTTTGATTGAAACGGGATTCTGGCATTGTTTATTGCCTGTTCCAATTTATTCGTAGTCGTTAATGCTGTGTTCTTGCACAATATGATCTCTGTAAACGGTTTTTTAGGTTTTTCTTTCATCCTGGTTGAATCCAGAATGGATTGATGATGTGGCTGAAGGATTTTATCGGAGAGCTTGTTCTCCAGGAAAATCCTACTGGCATAGCAGCAAAGACGAAGTCTCAAACAGGAGGAAAGGGTTTTTTAGGTTTTCTTTGAATATCTGCAACCAAGGTTTTTCTTTAAGATCTGCAAACAAGGCTTTCGTGAGATTTGTGAGATTCGTGTTCGAAAAAAATCTGTGAGAATCCGAGAAATCCGTGGTCGAAAAGAGGCTAAAATTGGAGGTAGGGGGATAAGCGGAGGGTGTCCTCCACAGTGAACTCGGGCAAGATGAGCAGCTCCGTCATGTTCCTGATGCGGCCGTACTTGCGCTGGAAGTTCTTCACCGCCTTGACCTGGTCGTAGCTCAGGAAGGGGTGGTGAACGAGGTCTTTGAATGAAGACTCGTTCAAATTGATAATTGACAATGGACAATTGACAATTGAATCCTTTTTGGCAGCGGTCGAGGAGTCGGCAGTGTGATAATTGACAATTGAATCTTGGCGGGACGCAAGATTTTTGGATTCAGGATTCAAAGATTCAAGATTCAAGTGGGAGCCGGGATTGCGTTCGCTTCGCTCCGCCCCATCGCTAGCGCGAAGGACAAGATTCAGGTTTACCGGCTTATACTGGTCACCGATCTTGATGAGGGGCTTGAGGCGGTTCCACTGACCTTTGGTCATGAAGGGGGTGCGGGCAAAGTCCTCGGGCGTGCTGTAGACGTAGCCCTTGGCGCGATGCCGGTAGATACTGCGCACCTGAGCCGGGGTCAGGCCCAATCGCAACAGCTGCGTGGAGTCCGCTTCGTTGGGGTCGAACTCGAAGCTCTCTACTGCGGTCTTGGGGACCGCGTAGTAGCGGCCGGGGGCCTTTTGGGATCCAGGATTCAAAGATTCAGGATTCAGGTGGGAAACAAGATTGCGTTCGCTTCGCTCCGCCCCATCGCTAGCGCGAAGGACACGATTCAGGTGGGATTTGTCGGAGGAGACGAATTCATTCCACAAGCTGCCGCACATGGCGAAGAAGCATGCGCCGGCGATATACAAAAAGAATTTACGATTTTTCATTGAACGGGGTCTCCTTTGATGGACTCCAGCATCTTGATGGCGGCTTCGACGCTGATGACCTCCTGGACAATCATGGCGCGCACGCCGTCCGTCTCCTTCAACTGGCAGCGCACGGGATTAAGGGCGCAGAACTCAATGATGCGATCGAAGACGGGGCTGGCATAAAAAGGCGAGTCGTCCTGCGAGACGAAGCAGAGTCGCATGCGGCGATTTTTCAGGACAATCTTCTCCACGCCGAGCGACTTGCCCAGCATGCGCAGACGGACCACGCGGATGAGGTTTTCGCCCTCCTCGGGGATGGCACCGAAGCGGTCCATCATGCGGCGGCGGAAAGCCTCCACATCGACCTCGCGCTCGAGGTTGTCGAGCTCGCGGTAGAGCTGCATGCGCTCGGTGGAGGTGGGCACGTAGGACTCGGCGAAATAGAGGGGCAGGTCGCTGTCGAGCTGGCAGTCGTCCACGAAGTCGTCGCCGCTCTGGATGATGCCGTTGCGCACGTCCTCCTCAAGGAGGTCGCGGAACTCGTCGTGGCGCAACTCGCGCACGGCCTCGGAGAGGATCTTCTGGTAGGTCTCGTAGCCGAGATCCGCGATGAAGCCGCTCTGCTCGGCGCCCAGGAGGTTGCCGGCGCCGCGGATGTCGAGGTCCTGCATGGCGATGTTGATGCCGCTGCCCAGGTCGGAGAAGTTCTCGATGGCCTCGAGGCGGCGCTTGGCCTCGGAACCCAGGTCCTTGAAGGGCGGCGCCAGAAGATAGCAGAAGGCCTTGCGGTTGGAACGGCCCACACGGCCGCGCATCTGGTGGAGGTCGGAGAGGCCGAAGTTCTGGGCGTCGGCGATGATGATGGTGTTGGCATTGGGGATGTCCACGCCGCTCTCGATGATGGTGGTGGAGAGGAGCACGTCGTAGTCGTAGTTGACGAAGCCCAGGACAATCTCCTCCAGGCGCTCGGGCGGCATCTTGCCGTGGCCGATGGCCACACGCGCCTCGGGCACCGTGTTGCGGATGATCTCCTCGAGGTGGGGCAAGGCGCTGATGCGGTTGCAGACGAAGAAGACCTGGCCGCTGCGCCCCATCTCCAGCGTGATGGCCTCGCGGATGATGTCGGAGGAGAAGGTGCAGAGCTCGGTCTGGATGGGATAGCGGTTGGGCGGCGGGGTCTGGATGACGGAGAGGTCGCGGGCCCCCATGAGGGAAAACTGCAGCGTGCGCGGGATGGGCGTGGCGGTGAGGGTGAGTGTGTCGACATTGGTCTTCATCTGGCGCAGCTTCTCCTTGGTGGAGACGCCGAACTTCTGCTCCTCGTCGATGATGAGCAGGCCGAGGTCCTTGAAGCGCACCGTCTTGGAAATGAGGCGGTGGGTGCCGATGAGGATGTCTATCCTACCCTCCCTCAGGTCCTCCAAAATCTGGGCCGTCTGCTTGGCGGTGCGGGCCCGGGAGAGATAGTCGACGCGGACGGGCATGCCGTCGAGGCGCTTCTGGAAGGTGCGGAAATGCTGGTAGGCCAGGACGGTGGTGGGCACGAGCACGGCGACCTGCTTGCCGTCGGTGGCCGCCTTGAAGGCCGCACGAACGGCGACCTCCGTCTTGCCGAAGCCCACATCGCCGCAGACGAGGCGGTCCATGGGGCGGGCACGCTCCATGTCGGCCTTGACGTCGGCCGTGGCCTTGAACTGGTCGGGCGTGTCCTCATAGAGGAAGGAGGCTTCGAGCTGGTGCTGCAGATAGGAGTCGGGAGAAAAGGCAAAGCCCTTCTCCTGACGGCGACGGGAATAGAGCTTGATGAGGTCGCGGGCGATGTCCTTGATCTTGGTCTTGGTGCGCTCCTTGAGGCGCTGCCAGGCGCCGCTGCCCAGGGCCGAGAGCTTGGGGGCCTCGCCCTCGCGACCCTTGTATTTGGAAATCTTGTAGAGGGCGTGGATGGACACGTAGATGGCGCCCTGGTCGCGGTAGTTGATGCGGATAACCTCCTGCATCGCACCGCCCTGGTTGAGGCGCACGAGACCTCCGAAGACGCCCACGCCGTGGTCGATGTGGACCACATAGTCGCCGGGATGGAGCTGCTGGATCTCCTTGAGCGTCATGGCCACCTTGCCCTTGCGCACCTGTTCGCTCCTGAGATTGTATTTATGGAAGCGGTCGAAGATCTGGTGGTCGGTGAAGAGGCAGAGCTTGCGCTCGTTGTCGCAGAAGCCGGCATGGAGCGTGCGGCCCACGGGGGTGAAGAGCAGGCCTGTCTCCTTGTCGTGGAAGATGCTCTCGAGGCGGTCGGTCTGCTTGAGGGAGTCGGCCAGGATGTAGAGGTCGTAGCCCTCGCGGTCGAGGCGCTGGAGGGTGGAGACGAGGAGGTCGAAATTCTTGTGGAAAACGGGCTGGGGCGAGATGTCGAAGGAGAACGACGTGCGCCCCTCGCGCTCTGAAGGCGAGAGGACGACGCGGCGGAAGCCCTCGAAGTCGCGCCCGACGGATTCCTTATAAACCAAGGTGGAACCCTCGGGGAGGTAGGCCGTGAGAGGCACCATGTTGTCTTCCGGGGCCGACATCTCGGGGATGACGGTGACGCTCTGCTTGCGCTCCACGGAGGTCTGTTGCTGGATGTCGAAGGTGCGGATGCTGTCCACCTCGTCGCCGAAGAAGTCGATGCGGAAGGGATACTCGGAGGCGTAGCTGTAGACGTCGATGAGGGAGCCGCGCACGGCATACTGGCCGGGCTCGTAGACGTAGTCCACGCGGCGGAAGCCGTACTCCTGCAGCGTCTCGCGGACGAACTTCTCGTCGAGACTCATGCCCACGCTGACGGTGAGCGTGTCGCGCCGGAGGTCGGCCGGGGGCACCACCAGTTCGTCGAGGGCCTCGGGATGGGTGACCACATAGAGCGACGAGAGCGAGGGGGAAGCCAGGCGCGAGAGCACCTCGGTGCGCAGGATCTCGCCCGCGGAGTCGCGCCGCTGCTCGGAGAGGGTGCGCCGTTGTCCCGAAGGGAAGATGAGCACGTCGGAATTGCCGAGAATCTGAGTGAGGTCGTGGTAGAAATAGGCCGCCTCCTCGGCATCGTTGAGGATGAAGAGGAAGGGGCGCGCAACGGCCCCGGGACAGGCCAGGGGCAGCGCCGCAAACGCCAGGGGCGCCGACGACGCCTGAAGGCCGGAAAGCCATATCTCGGGCTCGCCGGAGAGCAGACACTGGCCGAAGGCTTTGAGCTTCGGATGTCGGGCGTAGAGCGTCTGGAGCGCGTTAATATCCATAAAAACCGGGCACAAAAGTATTAAAAAAACAAGAGTTGAGCGACTTGCGGGGAGAGATTTTTCGCGGTTTGCGCTTTTTTTCGTACTTTTGCGCCCGATAACAAAGGCCCCAAGGCCAAGAGACGATGAAAAATCTGGTCATCATACCCACCTACAACGAGAAAGAAAACGCGGAAGCCATCATCCGCGCCGTGACGGGACTGGAAGCCCCGATGAAGGACGGCGGCAAAGCCCGCTTCGAAGTGCTCATCATCGACGACGGCAGCCCCGACGGCACCGCCGACATCGTGAAAGGCCTGATGGAAGGCGACATGAAAGGCCGCCTGCATCTGGTGGAGCGCCAGGGCAAGCTGGGGCTGGGCACCGCCTACATCGCCGGATTCAAATGGGCGCTGGAGCGGGGCTACGACTACATCTTCGAGATGGACGCCGACTTCTCGCACAACCCCAACGACGTGCCGCGCCTCTTGAAAGCCGTGGCCGAAGAGGGCAACGACATGGCCGTGGGCAGCCGCTACATCACGGGCGTGAACGTGGTCAACTGGCCCATCGGGCGCGTGCTGATGTCGTACTACGCCTCGGCCTACGTGCGCACCGTGCTGGGCATCGGCCTGAGAGACACCACGGCAGGCTTCGTGTGCTACAGCCGCAAGGTGTTGGAGACCATCGACCTGGACAACATCCACTTCAAGGGCTATGCCTTCCAGATCGAGATGAAATACACGGCCTTGAGGCTGGGCTTCAAGGTGAAGGAGGTGCCCGTGGTGTTCGTCAACAGAGAGTTGGGCACGAGCAAGATGTCGGGCGGCATCTTCGGAGAAGCCTTCCTGGGCGTGATGCGCCTGCGCTTCATGAAGTTCCGCCCCCGTAAATAAAAAAAAGGGGCCGCCGCCCCACCCCGTCAGGCTCATGAAGACCGTCATAGAGAACGCCACCATCGTGAACGAGGAGCAGAGCTTCAAGGGCTCGCTGCTCATCGAAGACGACCGCATCGCCGAGATCGCCCCGGGGCGCGAGATCCACGCCGAGGGCGCCGTGAGGGTGGACGCCGAGGGCATGCTGCTCATGCCGGGCGTCATCGACGACCACGTACACTTCCGCGAGCCGGGGCTGACCCGCAAAGCCACGATGCACACCGAGAGCATGGCCGCAGCGGCCGGCGGCGTGACCAGCGTGCTGGACATGCCCAACGTGGTGCCCCAGACGGTGACGAACGAGCTGCTCGGGGAGAGACAGGCGCTGGGGCTCAGAGAGATGCACGTGAACCACGCTTTCTTCCTGGGCGCCACCAACGACAATCTGGAGGAGGTGAAACGTCTGGACACGGCAAGTTGCCCCGGCGTGAAGCTCTTCATGGGCAGCAGCACGGGCAACATGCTGGTGGACCGGGAGGAGACGCTGAGGCGCCTGTTCCGCGAGAGTCCCGCCCTCATCATGGCCCACTGCGAAGACACTGCGCGCATCAACCGCCGCATCGCGGAATGCAAGGCACGCTACGGGGAAGACCCGGACGTGCGTTTTCACAGCGAGATACGCGACGAAGAGGCCTGCCTCGAGAGCAGCCGACTAGCCGCCGCGCTGGCCCGCGAGGCCGGAGCGCGCCTCCACATCGCCCACATCTCGACGGCAGAGGAGCTGGCGCTGGCCGCGCCCGAAGCGGGCATCACGCTGGAGGCCTGCGTGCCCCATCTGCTCTACTCGACAGAAGACTACGCCCTCAAGGGCAGCCTCATCAAATGCAACCCCGCCGTGAAGGGCCCGCGCCACAGGGAGGCCCTGCGCGAGGCGCTCACTTCCGGGGCCATCACCACCATCGGCACCGACCACGCCCCGCACCTGCTCTCCGAGAAAGCGGGCGGCGCGCTGAAAGCCGTGAGCGGGATGCCCATGGTGCAGTTCTCGCTCCCGTCGATGCTGACACTCGCGGACGAGGGCGTCGTGACGAAAGAAAGGCTGGTGAGCCTGATGTGCCACAACCCGGCCCGGCTCTTCGGCATCAGGGAGCGCGGCTTCCTGCGCCCGGGCTACAAGGCCGACCTGACGCTGGTGAAGCCCGAGCCCCGCACCATACGTCGCGAAGAGGTGCTCTCGCTCTGCGGCTGGAGCCCGAGAGAGGGCGAGGAGGTGACGTGGCAGGTGGCCGCCACGTGGGTGAACGGGCAGAAAGTGTGGGACGGAGAGCGCGTCGATACCGGCGTCAGGGGCGAGGCGCTGAGGTTCGGAGCAGCTTAGCAGGGCGCGTGTTGTACCAGCTGTAGCCCTTTTGGCGCTCCTCATCAATCTCTTCAAGGGAAAATCGCATCACGCCGTCGCGACCGCAGAAGAAGGGACGGTTGTCCTCGAGCGTGTAGAAGCGGGCCCAGCGGCCGTCGGGCAGCTGATGGGCGCGGAACCACTTAATAGCGTCATCTATAGCAGGCAGGACCTCGGGATGGTCCGCAGAGACCGTCTGCAGGAACTCCACGATGGCAGCACTCTCAGCCGAGCAGAGGCCGGCCAGCTCGAAAGCGCGGGCGGGCGCAGGCTGGAGAGTGTGCTCATCGTACTGCTGCGCCCAGACGGTGCGCACCCCATGCTGCACATACTGGCAGGCCAGGATGCAGGCCACGCCACGGTCCACAGCGGCAGCGGCCTCGACGGAGAGCGACAGGGGGAAGGGGCCGTAGGGGGCGCGGCGCAGGCTCACCTCGCGCAGGAGGCGGAGGACGGAGACCATGGCGTCGTCGTTGAAGGTGATGCGGGCGTGGTAGTGGTCGTGGCGGGGAAAATACTGGGGGAAGCCGCCGTTGTCGTACTGCATCGAGAGGAGATAGCGCACACCGCGCAGGGCGCTCTCCAGGCAGAGCGAGTCGCCCGTGGCCGCGAAGAGGCGCATGAGGAAACGGATCTCGGTGGTGGTGGCGCCGTTGTCGATGGTCGCCTCATTTAAATTGACAATGGATAATTCATGGATTTCATCCATAGACATTCTTCGCGCCTCAGCAGAATAAGCTAGCTTTTCTGCATTCGGCTTGTTCGAATGTTGATAATTGAAAATTGAATCGAGGTGGAAGAAGTTGACGTTCTTGGGCCAGGCGCCGTTCTCTATCTGATGCGCCATGACGTTGGCGCCCACGAGGCGGGCGGAATCGGTGAGGAACCAGGCGTCGGGAAGACGCGGCGCAAAGCGCACCCAATTCTTGTAATCCTGCGAAAAGAGAAAAAGGGAAGCACAAAATGTGCAAAATAGAATGCAAAAGAGACGTTTCATGGCGCAAATATACGATTTTTTTCGTACTTTTGCATAAATAAAGTGAAAAATATGCGCATCGACATCGTCACCGTGTTGCCCCAGATGCTGGAGGGATTCCTCCAGGAGAGCATCGTGGGCCGGGCGCAGAAGGCCGGACTGGCAGAGATTCATCTGCACAATCTGCGCGACTACACCACCAACAAGTGGCGCCGCGTGGACGACTACCCCTTCGGCGGCTTCGCCGGCATGGTGATGCAATGCGAGCCCATCGACCGGTGCATCTCGGCCCTGAAAGAGGAAAGGACCTACGACGAGGTCATCTACACCTCGCCCGACGGCGAGCAGTTTGACCAGCCCATGGCCAACACGCTCTCGCTGCTGGACAACGTCATCATCCTCTGCGGCCACTACAAAGGCATCGACCAGCGCATCCGCGAGCACCTCATCACCAAGGAGATCTCCATCGGCGACTACGTGCTGACGGGCGGGGAGCTGGCCGCCGCCGTGATCACCGACGCCGTGGTGCGCATCATCCCCGGCGCCATAGGCGACGAGCAGAGCGCCCTGTCGGACTCGTTTCAGGACGGGCTGCTGTCGGCGCCGGTGTACACGCGGCCTGCCGTCTATAAGGACTGGGGCGGCGTGCCCGAGGTGCTGCTCTCGGGACATGAGGCCAAAATCAAGGCCTGGGAACTGGAACAAGCCGTGGCGCGCACGAAAAAGCTGCGCCCCGACCTACTAAAGAAATAAGCTATGCCGAAACCGAAGCCGAAACTCTACATCATCGCCGGATGCAACGGCGCGGGCAAGACGACCGCATCGTACACCGTGTTGCCCGAAATGCTGGGGTGCAAAGAGTTTGTCAACGCCGACGAAATAGCCCGCGGCCTGTCGCCCTTCAACCCCGAAGGTGTGGCCATACAGGCCGGAAGGCTGATGATCGACCGCGTGCTGCACCTGCTGAAGGAGGGCGTGGACTTCGCCTTCGAGACGACGCTCTCGACACGCTCCTACGTGAAGCTAATCGAGAGGGCGCAAAGGAGAGGCTACTTCGTGGCGCTGCTGTTCTTCTCGCTGCCCACACCGGAGCAGGCCATCATGCGCGTGGCCAGCCGCGTGGCGCAGGGCGGACACAACATCCCCACCGACGTGATCAAGCGCAGATTCGCCGCAGGGCTCTACAACCTGTTTCACCTCTACACGCCCATCGTGGACTACTGGGCGCTCTACGACAACGCCACCTGCCCCACCCGACGCATCGCCTCGGGCATGAAGGGCAGCGAGAGGCTGCAGGTGGACGACGCCCAATACTACATGGATCTGCAGCAGAAATACGACACCCCGCCCACAACCCACGAGGAGGAAGGCAAAGACGGGGCCGCCAGTGACGACAAAAAAACACCTACCGTATGAGCGAACAGGACATCAGAGAAATGCAGGAGCGCATCGACAGAGGCATCCTGCTGGCGCAGAAGCGGTTGGTGGAGCGGGCCAAGCACGACAACCTCAAGCTGGTGGTGTGCAAGAACGGCCGCGTGCAGAAGCTGTCGGCGATGGAGCTGTGATAATTGACAATTGATAATTGAGAATTGACAATTGAAAGGTCACACAGAAACCTAGCCGGGTGTATTTCAAAAAAAACCAAGAAAACACTCTTGCCTGTATGTCGGGCTTTTTGCCCTTTGCGATGAGAGCCACATATTTTTCCTTGTATGCGAGCATCCAGATAAAAATCAGTGACTCGCATCTTGGCCTCCTTTGGAGTCCTCACATACAGTCAAGAGAAAAACATTAAAAACCGTTTGCAGTTGGCAGCGCTGAAAGCGCGAAATACCTTAGACCAGGGGCTCGCCCCTGGGTGAATGGATCGCCCCCATTCACCTATGCCCCTGTAAGGGGCTCATAATTATGGATGGTGGGTCATCCCATCCACCACCCCCACAGGGGGTATATAGTTATGAGCCCCTTCAGGGGCGGATTATAACGGGGGTGGGACCCGTTGACGCAGGGCCAAGGCCCTACGCTAGGTTATATGACCTCCTTCGGGGTCTTTAATTATCTAAGTGTCAGCCATCAGACATCAACCTTCAGACATCAACTCGTGACGGTTTTTTATGTTTTTCTTTCATCCTGGTTGAATCCGATAAGGATTGGTGATGTGGCTGCAGGATTTTATCTGGATGCTTGCATACAAGGAAAATCCTGTAGGCACAGCAGCAAAGACAAAGTCTCAAACAGGAGGAAAGGGTTTTTATTGTTTTCTTTGAAACACACCCGGCGATGGAGCTGTGAATAACGGTTAACGGTTAATGGTTAACGGTTAAGGATTCAAGATTCAAGATTCAAGATTCAGGATTCAGGGTTATTCGGCAGCGGCGATGATGTCGCGGACGGAGGCGCAGCCGTGAGCGTCGAGCCAGGCATCAATGCCGCGGACCACCTTGACGGAGACAGCAGGATCGAGGAAGTTGGCCGTGCCAATCTCAACGGCGCTGGCGCCGGCCATAAGGAACTCGATGGCGTCCTCAGCCGACGAGATGCCACCCAGGCCCACCACGGGAATGCCGACGGCGTGGGCCACCTGCCAGACCATACGCAGAGCCACAGGCTTGACACAGGGGCCGGAGAGGCCGCCCGTGCCGATGGAGAGCATGCGGCGACGCCGCTCAATGTCGATGGCCGTGCCCATGAGCGTGTTGATGAGCGAGACGGCGTCGGCACCCTCGTCCTCCACAGCACGGGCAATGGAGACGATGTCGGTGACGTTGGGCGAGAGCTTCACGATGAGCGTCTTATGATAGGCCTTGCGCACGGCGCGCACCACAGAGGACGCACCCTCGCAGGTGACACCGAAGGCCATACCGCCGTCGCGGACATTGGGGCAGGAAATGTTGAGCTCGATGGCCGGGATGCGCTCCAGGGCGTCGATGCGCGCGGCACACTCGGCATAGTCCTCGGGCGAAGAGCCCGACACGTTGACGATCATGTGGGTGCCGATGTCGCGTATCTTGGGATAGATCTCGGAGCAGAAATAGTCCACGCCCTTGTTCTGAAGGCCGACACAGTTGAGCATGCCGGAGGGCGTCTCGGCCATGCGGGGATAGTCGTTGCCCTCGCGCGGACGGAGCGTGGTGCCCTTGACGATGATGCCGCCCAGGTCCTCCAGGCGGATGAAGTCCTGATACTCTATGCCGTAGCCGAACGTGCCGCTGGCCGTCATCACGGGATTCTTGAGGCAAAGATTGCCGATGCGGGTCTCTAAACAGGCCATGTGAGCTGATTGATGTTAAACACGGGTCCCTCCTTGCAGACACAGACGTTGCCCCTGACGGTCTTCTCCACACAGCAGAGGCAGGCGCCCAGGCCGCAGGCCATCATGTTCTCCAGGCTCACCTCGCAGGGGAGCTCCAGAGCGCGGGCCGTGCGCGCCACAGCCTTCATCATGGGCGAAGGGCCGCAGACGTGGACGCTGGTGAAGCGCTCGCGCTGCCAAAGGGAATGCTGGGTGACGAAGCCACGCTCGCCGTCGCTGCCGTCCTCCGTAGTGACGAAGACGCGGCCCACGGCCCCGAAGGCTTCACGCTGAAGCAGAAGATCCACGGATCGGGCGCCAAGCAGGAACGTGGGTTCCACGCCGCGAGCCTTGAGCCACGCACCATAATAATATAAAGGAGCCACACCGACGCCGCCGCCCACCAGGAGGGGCCGGGGCTCCGCTGCTGCGGCGCACAGGGCGTCGAGGCCGGAGAAGCCGTTGCCCAGAGGCATCACGACATTGAGGCTGTCGCCCGCCCGGAGGCGCGAAAGGGCGCGTGTGCCCTCGCCCACCAGCTGGACCAGGAGCCACAGTTCGCCGCACGAGGTGTCGGCCCAATGGATGGAAATCGGACGGCGCAGGAAGGTGTCCTTAGACCCGTCCACACGCACCTGCACGAACTGGCCGGGCAGACACTCCGGCATGACGCCGGGCGCAGAGAGGCGCAGCAGAACCGCGCGGTCGCCGCAGGGGCGAACCTCCTCGACACGGAAATCGACGATGCTCTTCATGTGCGCGTTACCTTATGAGAATATGATGGTGCGGTTCTTGTAGGCCAGAACCTTGCGGTCGATATGGGCCTTGACGGCACGCGAGAGGACAATCTTCTCGAGGTCCTTGCCCTTGAGCACCAAAGTCTCGGGCGTGTCCTTGTGGGTGATGCGAATGACGTCCTGCTCGATGATGGGGCCGGCGTCGAGCTCTGCGGTGACGTAGTGGCTCGTGGCGCCGATGATCTTCACGCCGCGCTCATAGGCCTGATGGTAGGGCTTGGCGCCGACGAAGGCGGGCAGGAAGGAGTGGTGGATGTTGATGATGTGGTTGGGATAGGCGGCAATCATGTCGTCGCTGATGATCTGCATGTAACGGGCCAGGACGATGAAGGTGACGCCGTGGTCGCGCAGGAGCTTCATCTCGGCCTCCTCGACCTCGCGCTTGTTGGACCAGTCCTTGTTGATGGAGAAGACGTAGTACGGCAAGCCGAACTGATCGGCCACGTAGCGCAGGTCCTCGTGGTTGGAGACGATGCAGGGAATCTCGACGTCGAGCTCACCGGCCTTCCAGCGCGCCAGCAGGTCGTAGAGGCAGTGGGACATCTTGCTGACGAAGATGGCCATGCGGGGACGCTCGCTGGAGAACTTGAGCATGAACTTCATCTCGTAGCGCTGGGCGTAGAGCGTGGTGATGTACTCGGAGATCTTCTCCTTGGGGATGAGGAAGCCCTCGAGGTCCCACTCGACACGCATGAAGAAGCGGTGGTCGATCTGGTCCACGCACTGGTCCAGGTAGAGAATGTTGCCGTGGTTGTCGGTGATAAACTTGGTGATCTCCATGATGATGCCCACCTTGTCAGGGCAATGGAGCAGAAGTATGGCTGTCGATTTCTTCATCGTTGGCTGGTCTTGCATACAAATTCGTGCGCAAAGGTACGGAAATTAATTGAGAATTGAAAATTGAGAATTGAAAATTATTATAATCTCACACAGAAATCACGGAAATCACAGAAACCCGCCGGGTGTTTTTAAAAGAAAACAAAGAAAACCCTCTTGCCTGTATGTCGGGCTTTCTGCCCCTTGCGATGCGAGCCACATATTTTTCCTTGTATGCGAGCATCCAGATAAAAATCAGTGACTCGCATCTTGGCCTCCTTTGGAGTCCTTACATACAGTCAAGAGAAAAACCCCGGCCTTTCGGCCTAAAAAACCTTTACGTGTGGATGTTTTAAGGCCGGGTTCAGGATTCAAGATTCAAGATTCAGGTGGGATGCAGGATTGCGTTCGCTTCGCTCCGCCCCATCGCTGGCGCGAAGGACAGGATTCAAGTTATGGCCAACGATAAACGGTACACGATAACCGATAAACGAATAACTGTAAACGGTTTTTTAGGTTTTTCTTTTGACATGTTGTGTCTCATAGAGACTGATGGGGTGTCTGCAGGATTTTATCTGGATGCTTGCATACAAGGAAAATCATGTGGACACAACATCAAAAGACGTAGTCGACAACATGGAAAAAGGGTTTTCTTTGTTTTTTTTGAGATACACCCGGCCAGGTTTCTGTGATTTTAGTGTGAGCTTTGAAATACACCCGACGTTGTGATATACGGAAACAGGATGCAAGGAGCCGGGAAATACCGGATTCTCAGGACTTGAAGGTCAAATAGACCTCGTAGGTGCCGTCGTCGAAGAAAACTCTTATCTCCGAAATCTTACGCTCGGATTTGTCAACATATTTCACAAATGCATCAGCCGCGTCACCACGACGCCCTTTCTGGCCCTGGACTGCTGTCCCTGAAGAGGGGGCGGAAGACGATGAAGGAGCGGGGGCGGAAGAGGCAGCGGCCTCAGCCTGAGCAGCCGGCTGACCGTCCTCATCATATATAATAGGTGTAGCCGCAGAAG
>JAEEGG010014800.1_pt1 | contig 16458 bp, 12 predicted proteins | sample 9134161 | NCBI WGS metagenome assembly JAEEGG01 (sample SAMN16246543, study PRJNA631951) | gut metagenome | biome: gut microbiome; feature: rumen; material: CR-attached | host: Bos | place: Iran: Karaj | collected 2018-10
GCTGAATTCCAGGCCTTCGCTGCGGCCGATCCAGTTTTCCTGCATCACCTTCACGCGTTCCGGCCAGCCGGGAATCTTTTCCAGATCCTTCAGCAGCTCGTCCGCGTAATCCGTAATCTTGAAGAACCACTGGCTCAGCTGTTTCTTGTGTACTTCATGTTTGCAGCGCCAGCATTTTCCGTCTTCTACCTGCTCGTTGGCCAGCACCGTGTTGCAGTGGTCGCACCAGTTCACGGAAGAATTCTTCTTCACCGCCAGGCCGCGTTTGTAGAACAGTTCGAAGAACCATTCCGTCCATTTGTAATAATCAGGCTTACAGGTAATGGCTTCCCGGTTCCAGTCATAGGACAGGCCCAGCTGTTTTAACTGGCGTGTCATGTTTTCAATATTTTCCAGCGTCCATTTCTTGGGAGGGATCCCATGTTCGATGGCCGCATTTTCCGCCGGCATGCCAAAGGAGTCAAAGCCCATGGGGTGCAATACATTAAAGCCCCGCATGGTGCGGAAACGGGCAACCACGTCACCAATGGAATAGTTGCGCACGTGGCCCATATGCAGATTGCCGGAGGGATACGGGAACATTTCCAGCACATAGGATTTGGGTTTTGCCGTATCGATCTCGCGTTTAAAGGTGTCGTGCTCTTCCCAGTACTGCTGCCATTTCTTTTCTATGGCATGGGGAGCATATTTTTCTTCCATCATATTTATAACCTCCCGGGTTTAAGTAACTAATTAAAAATTTTTTCATCCGTCCCATGGCTTTGTTCCATCATATCCTGATGAATATTCCTGAACATCACTGTAACTATTAAATTATACAACTCTACACAGTATTCGTCAATTTTAATAATATTGAAAGAAAAAAAACCGTCCGGTTCACAGCGGAAATTCCGAAATCTGTCAACACTCCGGTAACGATTTCATGTATAATAGTAATCAGATAAACACCTAAACGCTGCCGTGTTGGCGGACGAATGCTATAATACTAACTGCCTGCACTAACTGCTGCGGGAAAAGGAGGGACTCTCTTATGAAACACCTTTTTGCTGTCATCGCCTGTTCACTGCTGCTTATCCTTTCCATAGCTGCGGAAGCCGGTCCCCGAGAGGACGCTGCCGCGGCGGAACTGGCAAAGCTGGGTTTTCCCGGCGTTTATGTCACAAAGACCAGCTACGGAAATTACAACCACCGTTTTGTAGCCTTTACCACAAAAGGCTGTATTACCGCGGATCTCCGCAACGGACGGGCAGCTCTTCTGGAAAACGCGGACGAAGTCGTGCCGAAGCTGCTTGATCAGCAAAAAAATCCCGGCGACTGCCTGAGCATCCTGCACTTTGCCGTTCCCAACGATACCCGTGATAAGGACGTAAACGCGGGCTGGTGGGAAGGGACCACCCATCATTTCCATGTGTACGCCCTGTATTCCATAGCAAACGCGGGATATATTGTAGATGGAGGTCTTTTCACCGCTTCCGGTGCGAATGCGACCCACTATCACGACTATCTCTATGAAAAGAAAAACTGCGAACTGGCAATTAATACGCTGGACGAACTGAATTTCCTCATCCGGAACGGTGACTTTTCCCCTTCTGATGTGAAGCCCGAAGCGGATTTCACTTCCGAACAGGCCATGGAACGGGTCCGCACCTTCTATTACAACCTGAATCATAAGTATTATGACGAAGCCTACAACATGTTTTCCGAAGCATGGAAAAGCCAGGTCGGCTTTAACGGATGGCAGTCCGGCTTCGCCACCACGGTCAGCCAGGAAGTCAAGGTGCTGAACTGCGACAGATCCGGCGGGGTCTGCCGTGTTTATTTCCAGCTGCATGCCGTGGACAATATTGACGGAAAGCTGGTCCACAGCCTGTTTGAGGGCCACTGGGATGTATTCCGTGAAAACGGACGGGCCGTGCTGGGCAATCCCCTGGTCCGGAAAATAAACTAAAAAATAATATACACAGGCATGCAAGGAAAAACGCCCACCCTGTTTACAGGATGGGCGTTCCGTTTTTAATTATGAATTGCAACAATCCCCTGCATCCTTTTACCACATCGTCATAGGTCTCATCAAAATTCCCCGTGTACCAGGGATCCGCCACTTCCCGGTTTTCTCCGGCAAAACGTAACAGCCTTGTTATTTTTTTATCCGAGTCACCGCCAAACAGCCGCAGCATATCACGGATGTTTTCCGCATCCATGGCAACCAGGTAATCATAGGCGGCATAATCTTCTTTTGTTAACAGCGTGGCCCTGCGTTTTGCAAAAGGGATTCCCATCTGCCGCAGTTTGGCTTTCGTGCCGTAATGGGTATCATTTCCCAATTCATCCCGCCGGGCTGCTTTGGAATCAATCACAAACATTTTTTCCAGACCGGCCCTGCGCACCATATCTTTCATGACAAACTCCGCCATGGGCGAACGGCAGATGTTACCATGGCAGACAAACAAGATTTTAATCATCGGGTACAGTATCCTTTCCGCAAAAAAGTTAAAATGCCGAAAAATTTATTTCATTCTCCGCAAGTTAAATTTTTTTTAACAGATTTCGCAGATAATTGTATCGCAAACCCATTAAAACATCCAGTGCTATTTCGTATAAAAAACTGTAAACACTTTTCACTTTTTTTGTAACATTTTAAAAAAAAATTAAAAATCACCTAAGATTTGGACACCCCTTGTGGAGATAGTAAGTAGAGGGGTATTTTTTTTTGCAAATTGTGTTGCCATTTTTTGTTTATTGCGGATATATCAGTGAAAAGATATTTCAAGGAGGACCATATACCAATGAACAAAACCCAGATCAAGTACCTGATGAACCTGCCCTGTACCAATCCGGGCAACGCGGAACGGCTCCACGCCCTGATTGGCGGCGACTGGAAATTTGTTCCGCAGATCAACCGGTGGGTACACTGGAACGGGCAGCGCTGGCAGGAAGAAACCAACGCCGCGCTCCGCAACGCATCGGTGAACGCCTGCCGGCAGCTGGCTTCCGCCATTCGCAGCCTGCCCCAGACATTGGACCCGGCAGAACAAAAGCACCGCGCTTATGTTTTGGACTGGCTGCGAAAATCGGAATCCCTGCACAGTTTTAAAGATACCGTGAACTACTGGCAGGGTTGCAACGCAACGGACTTCGCTTCCTTTGACGCCAATCCGTTCCTGCTCAATGTGCAGAACGGAACCCTGAATCTTGCCACCGGAACCTTGCAGCCTTTCGACAAAAAGGATCTGCTGACAAAAATCTGCGCCGCAGGTTATGGGGAAAACGCTGCCACAAAAGAACAGTTTTCCGATGCTTGCGAAGACGAAAAAACGGCAAAAACGGAAACAACGGAGGGCAGCGTTTCTGCCGGACGGAGTGAAAACAATGCTGAGAACGCCACTTCTTTGCCCGGAAACCTCTGGCTGCAGACTGTCAGCACCATCCTGCCCGACCCGTCCGTCCGCCGCTGGATGCAGAAGTTCATGGGCTACTGTCTTACCGGCAGCACGGAAGAAGAAAAATTCGTCATTGCCTGCGGGCCCGGGGGCAGCGGCAAGGGCACGTTCTTTGAAACCATTGCGGCAGCCGTCAGCGACTACAAGGCTGCCCTGTCCATCGACACGCTGCTGGCCACAGCCTATGCGACCGACGGGCAGCGTCCCACACCGGAGTTCGCCAAACTGCCCGGCAAGCGCTACGTGCTTTCCAGCGAAAGCAACAGCAACCGTCGCCTGGACGAAGCAAAGGTGAAACTCCTCACCGGCGGCGACACGCTGACGGCCCGGCATCTGAACGCGGAGCCGTTTGAGTTCCGCCCCGCCTTCAAGCTGATCATGCAGACCAACCATCTGCCTGCGATTTCAGATGCCATGGACATTGGCATCCGCCGCCGTCTGGTGATTGTTCCTTTTACAGCGCAAATTAAAAACCGGGACACCAGGTTAAAACAGAAACTGCTGCAGCCGGAAAACCTGAACGCCTGCCTTGCCTGGTGCGCGGAAGGCGCAAAACTCTGGTTCGCAGAAGGATTGGACAACGATGTGCCGGACGAAGTAGCCAAAGCCGCTGCTTCCTATTATGAAGAAAGCGATTTGCTGCAGCAGTGGCTGGACGAACGGACGGAACCCAGCCTGGGCTTTCTGAAATTCAGCCGGGCGCTGGAAGATTTCAACAACTGGCTTTCCAAAAACGGCAGCCACGGCTGGCAGCGCAAAAGTTTTGCCGAAGCCATGCAGCTGCACGGGAAAATGAAAATACGCCGGGCAACCGGTTTTGGTTATGATAATTTATGTTTACGCTGAAATGCATAATGCACTTTTTCTGAAAAAAGTACATCGATGCGACTCCAGTATTCATGCGGTTTGCAGATATTCAGTATATTTAGTGTACTTTTTCTCCCGCTCTGTTCCATATAATACTTTTTTTACGGAAATGCTGTATAAAAAAAGTACATTACGTACATCCGGATTATTCAAAGCCGGCAGTGATGCGGGATCTGATCCATGTACTTTTCATGTACTTCGTGTATTTAATGCGCTTTTTTAATAACATCCCTACAAAAACGAACACAAAAAATACATATTTCCGTCAAGCTTTCGCCCTTTTTTTCATTTACTATAAACACAACGAACCAGGATAGCATCAATCCGACAAATTTTACATAACAACGCAAACGATTTAAAGGAGGCGAAACAAGATGAAATTCAACTTCAAAAAAATAGTAACAGCCGCATGCATGGCCGCTTTTCTTGCCACTTCGTTTTTACCGGGAATCAGTGAAGCCTCCAATGGCCGCATGAGCCTCGCGCAGGCACAGCAGGAGGTGAAACGCCCGCTGTACCGTCATTACAAACCGGTTCAGAAACACGGTCACAAACACTTTAAAAAACAATTGCACCACCGGCATGATCTGCACAGGCCTGCCATGCATACCAGGGGCCCCGTTTCCCATACGTGGACTCCCGTAAGACATGCTCCGGCCCACCATATGAAATCCCACAGACACGCTTTTAAATCACATGGCCCGGTACGGCGTATGCCGCCAAAACATCATGATTACCGGGGCGTAAGACGATAAGAACCGCAAACTCCCCTGCCTGCCGCTTCTGATGTTGCGACAGACAGGGGAGTTTTTATTGTCCTTTGCGTAAAAATTCTTTGTCAAACAAAAAAGCGCCTACATGATGCAGGCGCTGTAAAAAATAATCAGTGGTTCCTTAAAAACTTATTTACCGGACAAACGCAGCAGCAAACCCTGTTAAATTATGTTATTTTCCCAGCTTCGCTTCAAGCGCCGTCAGCCTGGCTTCCAATGTTTCAATCTTGGCTGCCTGCTGCGCGTTTTCTTCCGTAAGGCTCGCAATCTTTTTGGCCATAGCCGCCTTTCTGGTGTTGACACCTTTATCCAGCGCGAAGCTCACGCCGACATTCAGCAGGTTTTCACCGTTTCCCAGGCTGCCGCCCATGCTGAACATCACCTTGTCATTGGGGCGGTAGAACACGCCTAACGCCATGGCGTTGGCGTCCCGGTAATTGCCGAAGCCCGCCGCCATGCTGAACTTGCCGTCCGTGTCCATCGGATACAGCGCCGCCAATGCCGCCGCGCCGGCGCCCACTTTGTTGATCTTGCTGTCTACGTTATCAATCCGGCGATTAATCGGAGCTAAATCAGCTGCGCCGCCACCGGCTTCAATCATCTCTTTGACCTGTTTTACCGTCGTCGCGTCGCTGTCATCCGTGCCGGGCGCCACGTTTTTAATCTGCCGTTCTTTGCCTTTCGCGCCTACAGATACCGCATCGTCCACGCCTTCGGAACCGTCGCCTAACACAACTGCGTTCTTCGCGCCGGTTTTCACATTGTTGCCCAATACGAAAGTGCTGCTACCGGTCACTTCATTGTTGTTGCCAACCGAATAGCTGTTATCTCCGTTTACGATGGCAGGATCGCCGAACGCGCCGCTGTTCTTGCCGGATACTTTGAGCCCCGTACCGATGGCAATGCTGTTAGCGCCGGAAACCTCGTTGTCTTTGCCGATAGCCAGACCAAAATTGGAAGAGCCGTTCTTTACTACGGAATTGTTTCCTAACGCAATGCTGTCCGCACTGGAGACGGATGCGCCTTTACCAATGGCCACGCCGTTCGTTGCGTCTTTTTCCACAACGCCGCCTAAGGCTGCCAGGGAGTTTTCCGCAAGCGCCTGGGAAGAATCGCCAAACGCAGTGGAATACTTACCGTCGGCAACCGACTTATTGCCCCAGGCCGTAGAAGCCTCGCCGCTAGCTGTCGTACTATCACCAAACGCCGTGGAAGCTTTGCCGCTGGCCGTGCCGCCTTTGACATAATCCGAGCCATCGTCGTAACCGCCCCACGCAGTGGCGCCACTAACGCTGGCTTCCGTCCCAACGCCAAACGCCGTGGATGCATAGCCGCTGGCTATTGAATCCGTACCAAACGCCGTGGAAGCAGCGCCACTGGCTGTTGAATCATACCCGAAAGCCGTGGAAGCAGTGCCGCTGGCCGTATTCATATAACCAAACGCCGTTGAGTGGGCGCCGCTGGCTAACGTGCTCTTGCCCCGGGCCGTGGAAGAATAGCCACTGGCTTCCGTCTCAACGCCAAAGGCCGTGGAAGCATCGCCTGTGGCCTCTGTGCCTTGCCCGAACGCCGTGGCCTGGGCTCCCACTTTGGTCAGGTCGGTGTCGTTGTAAGCTTGCCAATAGGTATTAAAATCATCTTTTATCGTTGTATCATAAAAGGCATCCACAATCTTATATTTAGTTTTCCCGCTAACTGTATAACTCTTAATGGTTACCTCTGTTGTACCATAGAGCAACTGCCCCGCCTTTGTATTTGCCCCGAACGCCGTGGAGCCCAGGCCGATGGCCTTTGTACCTGTCCCAAACGCCGTGGATTCCTGGCCGCTGGCCTTTGTCAGTACGCCGAACGCCGTAGAATCCGGGCCGCCCGCCATTGTATATGCCCCAAACGCTGTGGAACGAATTCCGAGGGCTTCTGCCCCTGCCCCAAACGCCGTGGCAGCACCGCCGCTGGCCGTTGTCTCACTGCCAAACGCCGTGGAAGCGAACCCGCTGGCCTCTGTCTCAACACCGAACGCCGTGGAAGCAGTACCGCTGGCCGTACCGCCTTTATAAACATTACCATCGAAATACCCGCCCCAGGCGGTAGCAGATTCGCCGCTGGCTTCCGACTTCTGACCGAACGCCGTTGACCTTTTGCCGCTGGCAATTGTTTCAAAACCGAACGCCGTAGCATGCCAGTCAGTAGCTTTTGCACCGCTGCCCCACGCTGTAGCCTGGTCTACATCTTTCACCTCGCATTCGCTATAAGCATCCCAATATGAATTAAAGCCGTCTTTTAGCGTCTTTTTTTCTTCGCTATTGTAATCTACGATCTTATATTTTGTTGTTTCTCCTTCTTTATAGTCGACGATGTACGCCACTTTTTTATCCGATCCGTAAAGAAGTTGTCCCGCCTGTGTAGCATAACCCCACGCCGTGTTGCAGAATCCGAGGGCCATGGAGCTTCCCCCGAATGCCGTAGCTCCATGGCCGTCAGCTACCGTATTAGCCCCAAACGACGTTGAATTCCTTCCATATGCTTTGGTCCCTGCACCCCAGGCGGAAGCAACAATGCCATGGAAATCATTTTCAACCCCTGCAACTTTGGCAGTACCTTCATTATCTGCCCCCCACGCAACCGGTTCGCCGTACCCGCCTACCAAATACGTGCCCAGCAATAACGTGCACAACACCCGCGCCGCCAGCATTTTTTTGTTGGTTCTTTTTGTACTCATTTCACGTTTCCTCCTGTGCCTGACTTTTATAAAAATTAATATAACATCCGCTTCTTTAACCGCCCGGCCCCGTTACACAGCACAGTCCGGCCTGTAAAAATAAAGATCCACATCGTTTATTGTTTCCGTTGCCCGGTACTTCGTCATCGTTCTGCCTCGCGTCATCTGAAAAACGGTAAATGATAATTATGGTTAGAATACCTCATTTTTATTATAGTATATATTTTTTCCGCGCGCAAATTTATGAACGGATTTTCTTCTTATATTTATTTCTTTTCTTCATTCTATGTCGGATGTATCACTATTATGAACTACAGCAGATCCGTGGCGGATATCCGGTTAATAAAATTGCCAAAAAATATCTATTCTAATAGCCCACCTTAAACATATCCTACAGACTTCTGTCGGTTATACGATACTCCATTTTTGCCCTATCGTATATCTAAAAGCGCCAAAATATGTTTCGGTATTTTTTGATTAAAACCTCTTGACTTTTTTGATTTCTTCCAAGCATAATAGTGTAGGCACCAGTTATTTAGATTGAGTTTTTCATTTATAATTGCTGTCTCAAAAGTGTCTCACTTTTGTCTCACCCACTCCTTTTTAGGTCAAATGTCTCACTTTTGTCTCAGAATCCGTTGCATTTTTATGCAAGGAAAAACATTTATGACATTGGTTATCATTTTTAACAATCCAGTGTTTATGCGGGTTTGAGGCATTATTTTTGTGAGAAAAGCTATATGCATAACAGTATGTTTTTTGAGAAATCTCACCCTTCTAAGCCGTGGGTCGGGGGTTCGAATCCCTCCTGGATCACCATAAAAGAAAACAGTCCCCATGCGGTGTTGAACCACATGGGGACTGTTTTTATATTTATTTTTTCTGGTCATGAACATGGGTGATTTTTAGTTCAACACCTAATATATGCTGGTGCCCCGTTCTCAGTCCCGAATATACACCCTGGGCACCCGGGGGCTCAGTGTGCAGAACAGTTCATGAGGGATTGTGCCGGCAATAGCGGCTACTTCTTCCGTGGGCAGTTCCGGGCCACCGTATACTATTACGTCATCCCCGATTTTTACGCCCGGAATATCCGTAACGTCCAGCATCATCTGATCCATACATATACGCCCTACTACCGGTGCTTTTTTCCCACGTACCACCATATAACCTGCGTTGGAAAGATGGCGGCTGACTCCGTCCGCGTAACCAATGGGAAGCGTGGCAATGACACTTTCCTTTTTAGTCGTGTAAGTTCTTCCGTAACTTATATCACGGCCTGCCGGCAACTTCTTAACAAAACCCACCTGGGTCTTCAGTATCATGGCTGGCCGGAAATCTTTGTACGCCTCCCTGGCGTCTGACGCAGGAGGCCCGTACAGCGTGATGCCCAGCCGGACCATATCCATCTGATACTGGGGCAGTTCAGCAATACCGGCGCTGTTACAGATGTGCTTGATGGGAATCTTCACACCAGCTGCCTCAATGGTTTCTACAGCTTTGGTGTACTGCGCAAACTGGAAAGCGGCATAGCTTTTGTCATCCGCGTCTGCATGGGAAAAATGGGAAAACGCTCCTTCAATTTCAATTCCTTCCAATGCTTTTGCCTTCAGCGCAAACTGCGCGGCCTCTTCAATTTTAACGCCGATCCGATGCATGCCCGTGTCCAGCGCTATATGTATCTTTGCCTTTTTCCCCTGTCGAATTCCGGCTTCATTTAACAGATTCAGACGTTCCTCGTCGAATACCGCATGGGATATATCAAATTTCACGCAGATATCCGCAATATCCGGCCGGGCCGGCATGGCACCCAGCACAAGGATTGGTTTTTTTATCCCGCCTTCCCGGAGTTCCACCGCTTCCTGCAGGATAGCAACCGCAAACCAGTCTGCTCCTGCCTCATCGCAGGCCTTTGCCACAGGAATCGCGCCGTGACCGTATCCGTTTGCCTTGACGACTGCGCAAAGTTTTGTCGTGTCCTTTAAATTTTTTCTGGCTGCATGGATATTGTTGGCAATTGCATCCAGATTTACTTCCGCCCTCGTACCTCTGTCAATTTGCATGAGTTGCCCCCCGTATATTATAAAAATATTAACCGCATGATTTCAGCACTTTAACTTTTTTATCATGTGTAATTGATTATAACACATTTTCATTTATCATACATATATATGAAAAGCAAATTTTTTGACCGGCAGTAACTTGTGTTATAATAAAATATATTTCATGAAATACCACAAAGGATTTATTGTAGCAAACAAAGGAAAAGGAAATGGGCAACGCAAGCGAGAAAAATAACTTACAGGAAATTATACCGTCATATTTCCAAGATACACAACGCCTGAAGCACATAGAAGCTTCCCTGCGGACAAAATACAAACATAAAATTTTTAACAAGTTCGTCCAATCCATCTGCGACTTTGACTTAGTACGACCTAATGATAAAATCGCCGTCTGTATTTCCGGCGGCAAAGACTCTATGCTCATGGCAAAGCTGTTCCAGGAATTGAAGCGGAGGAACAAAATTCCCTTTGAAGTAAAGTTCCTCAGCATGGATCCGGGCTACGCGGAACGAAACCGGCAGCAAATCGAACATAACGCCGCGCTGCTTAACATTCCCATTACTTTTTTTAAAACAAAAGTGTTCGATGCTGTGTTTCACATAGAACAGAACCCCTGTTACCTATGCGCCAAAATGCGCCGTGGTTTTCTCTACCGGTACGCACAGGAAGCAGGTTGCAATAAAATCGCGCTGGGCCATCACTTCAACGATATCATTGAAACCTCTGTCATGAGCATGATCTACGGCGGCGAGATACGCACCATGATGCCCAAGGTGAAAAGCGCCAACTGGGCCGGCATGGAACTGATTCGCCCCATGTATTACGTGCGGGAAGCAGATATCAAAAACTGGCGCGACGATAATCATTTAGAGTTTTTGCAGTGCGCCTGCCGTTTTACCGAACAGATTGCCGCTGCCAACCCGGATGCTCCCGCCCCTTCCAAACGGCAGGAGATTAAACAGCTGATTGCCAGGCTGTCAGCAGAGAATCCACAGGTGCCCGACAACATCTTTCACGCCATGGAAAACGTAAATCTCTCCGTTGTTTTAAAATATAAACTGAACGGTACCCTTCACAACGTATTAGATTCGTATGATACAGAATAAAAACGGCGTGAGCTAAACACCAAAAGCGATTTTGTAATGTCTTTTCCTGTTGCAGGATAAACCATTCTATTTAAAGGACGTTCCCTAACATGAAAAACTCTGCGGTTCTTTCCATAGCAGGTGCCGGAACCCTTTGGGGCCTGATCGGCCTCTTTGTCAACCTTCTGGCGACCAAAGGCTTTGACCCATTGCAGATCACCACCCTGCGCGTGACCACCGCCCTGCTGCTTACTGCCCTGATCATCTGGCGTACGGACATACGCCAGTTTTTTATCTGCCCCAAAGACTGGTGGATGTTTTTCGGCAACGGCGTGATCGGCCTGGTCTTTTTCAACTGGTGTTACTTCAACGCCATCGCAGGCGGCAGCCTGGCCATCGCGGCACTGCTGCTTTATACGGCGCCGGTGTTTGTGATGCTGATGTCCGTGATCCTGTTCCACGAAAAACTCACAAAAGAAAAAACCATTGCCCTGATTATCACCTTTATCGGCTGCGGCTGCATCACCGGAGCTTTCGCCGGCAATCTGTCCGTCAGCAGGGAAACCTTTCTGTACGGTTTGGCCAGCGGTTTCGGCTATGCGCTGTACAGCATTTTCGGCAAGCCGGCCACCAAACAATATTCCGCTCTCACGGTCAGCCTCTGGTGTTTTATCTTTGCCGCCGCCTTTACCCTGCCCCTTTCCGGCCTGGCCGGTAAAGCGGCTTTGTTCAGCGATACGGTGGTCTGGGGCGGTATCCTTGGTATCGGACTGATTAGCTGTGTGTTTCCCAACATATTATATATGCGGGGCCTGCAACAACTGGAAGCCGGCCACGCCGCCATCCTGGCAACCATCGAGCCTGTAGTGGCCGCCATCGTCAGTTTTCTCTTCTTAGGGGAAGCCTTTACGTGGCAAAAGGTACTCGGTATTGTGTTAATTCTGTCAGCCGTGCCGATACTGAACCGGAAAGCAGGAAAACAATAAAGAAAGCGTGCAAGGTTTTGTAAACCCTGCACGCTTTCTTTTTTTATTGTTTATAATTTCAATACCCTTTGTATTTTTTCCCCAACCGGTCGATTCCACTATCTTCCAGTTGCTGTTTTACCCAGAAGAAATGGTCGTTAACCTCATCATAGAACTGCTTCCGCCAGTTCATGTCATTTAAAATCAGACCAATACTGTACTCTACATCCCGGTCGCCGTCATCGAAATCCTTAAAATCAAAGTAGTTTTCCCGGATGCGGTCAATCCAGAACCCGTAACGCCGGTCAATATTCTCCGACTGGAAGCCCTTAAAACATTCGGACAGCTTATCCCGCTGTTCCATGGTCAGTCCCGTTTCCGGCACGCCACTGACGTGCTGCAGAATAGCGTACAACTCTTCCGAAGCGTCCATGAACTCATCCCAGTTCTTACGCCCACCGGTAAAGCGTTCTCCGCTCTTCCACCACAGATAGGGCATATCTGGGCAGTGCACTGCCGCCGCATGACCAAGGGGCATCACCAGGTCCAACACTTTACTGAGGAACGTAGAATCCAGCATTTCGTCCAACATCTTTTCCACCATGCTGCCCTGGGTGGAAAACAGCAGGTCCTTCACCTGGTTCACCGCGTTGTTGATACCCGCAAACTCCTGATGAGCCCAAGTATCTGCCAGCACATGCATCCCCACGCCCAAACGGAACACATAGTTGGAATTGTCCAGTTTGGTATCGTATAATCTGTATTTCAACCGTTTGGCCATTACGCTGTGCTTTTTGCAGACCAGCTTCTCGGCTTCAGTTTCCCCCTGCAATCCCGGCAGAAAATGGAAAGGAATCCAGATGTCTTCGTTACCCTTGCCGGAAATATTACCCCATACGTTCTGGCAGGAATACCGTACCTGTATGCCGCGGGCAATATTCTTTTTCTCTTCTGCATCAGAAAAGGGCGTAGTATCAAAATTATCATCCACGAGTTGGGAACTGGCTGCAATGGTCCGAGCATTAAAACTGCCAAAATCAGCCCAGCGTGAAAGTACATACACTGTCCCAAAATGATAGTCCAGATCCATAACTCACACCCCTTTCTAAAAAAATGTTTAGCAATTTGTACTCTAGTTAGTAATTATATCACAGACACACTTTTTTGGTAAATTTTTTATAAAAATGTTCACAAAATCGCCTAAATTTGATACATTATTATAAGAACCAACAGGTTGCCTGTCCGCATGAACACAAACGCATGGGTTCTGCGTTTCCAAACGGAAGCCCATATGGAAAATCAGGGCAGGTGACAATGGCTTTGAATACACATACAGAGGGGAGCTTATTTTATTATGTCAAAAAAAATCCGAATCGGTATCTGTGGTTACGGTAATCTGGGTCACGGCGTGGAATTGGCAGTCAACCGGGCAGAAGATATGGAACTGGTGGGCATATTCTCCCGCCGCGATCTTCCCGGAACTGCAAGCGGTGTTCCCGCCATCAACTTAAAACACGTACTGGAATATAAGGATAAAATCGACGTTATGATATTGTGCGGCGGTTCCGCCACGGACCTGATCGACCAGGGACCGGAACTGGCGCAGCACTTTGTCACGGTTGACAGTTTTGATACTCATCCCCGCATTCCGGAGCATTTCGCAAACATGGACGCGGTAACGAAAGCAAATAACACGGCCGCCATCATCTCCGTAGGCTGGGATCCGGGCCTGTTCTCCCTTCTGCGGGTATTGGGCGACAGCGTGCTGCCGGAGGGAAAGAGCTACACCTTCTGGGGCAAGGGCGTAAGCCAGGGTCACTCCGATGCCATCCGCCGCATCCCCGGCGTAAAAAATGGCAAGCAATATACCATTCCCAAGGAAGAATATCTGGAAGCCGTCCGCAGCGGTAAGGGAACGGATGCCCCCGGTAATGAGATGCACCTGCGGGAATGCTTTGTGGTACCGGAAGAAGGCGCCGATTTGCAAGCTATTGAAACGGCCATCAAGACCATGCCCAACTACTTCGTCGGTTACGAAACCACCGTGCATTTTATTTCTGAGGAAGAATTTAAGAGAGACCACAGTGGCATTCCTCATGGCGGTTTTGTATTCCGCAACGGGAAGACAGATGATACCACCGGTCACGTGATGGAATTCTCCCTGAAGCTGGACAGCAACCCACAATTCACATCCAGCGTACTGACAGCCTTTGCCCGGGCCATGTACCGGCTTCATTTCGAACAGGGAAAATGCGGCGCTTTCACCGTACTGGATATTCCTTTCGCGCTGCTTTCTCCCAAGGCACCGGCAGATTTGCGGAAATTTATGCTGTAATCTACTGAAGCCCTTGAATAATTCATGTTTTCTTACAGATTTTTCTTGAATTTTAACGAAAATCGTGGTATCTTGAGCATAGGGAACCATATAATATGTAAGGAGGCAATTCAAATGGGAAAATTTTTGGTAAAAGAGTCCAAAGCAGGTATGCGCTTTAACCTCGTAGCCAATAATGGCGAGATCATTGCGGCCTCTCAGGTTTACAAATCCGCTTCCGGTTGCAAGAACGGCATTGCAAGTGTAGCAAAAAATGCGCCGATTGCCGCAATCGAAGATCAGACCGTAGAAGGCTTCAAAGTTGAGAAACATCCGAAATTTGAAGTATACACGGACAAAGCCGGCGAATTCCGTTTCCGCCTGAAAGCAACCAACGGCCAGATTATCGCCGTAAGCGAAGGCTATAAAGCGATGAAGAGCTGCCTGAACGGTATTGCTTCCGTAAAAAAGAATGCTGCTGATGCAAAAATCGTAAAAGAATGAGCTTATTATAGTTGAAATCGAATCACTAAAAACGGCCTGCAGAAAATCTGCAGGCCGTTTTAATTTCTGTAATTTATTCCGCGCAAGCTTCCTTGATAATATTCACTGCTTTCACCAGAACTTCTTCCGGCATGTTCAGCGCCGGTAACAGGCGCACTTTATCTTTGGCTGTCAGGCAGAGCACACCCTTTTCAATGCATTTTTTCACAACATCCCCTGCCGGCTTCACCGGTTTCACACCGCACATCATGCCCATGCCGGTAACCTTTTCGATGCCGGGGGAACCCTCCAGCGCGCTGAAAAGGATTTTTCCTTTCCGCTGTACTTCCGCCAAAAATGCATCGTCAAGCCGGTTGATAATGCTCACCGCTCCCGCGCAGGCCACCGGGTTACCCCCAAAGGTAGAGCCGTGGTCTCCGTGTCCCAGCACGTGTTCCACTTTTTCTCCCATCAGGCAGGCGCCCAGGGGCAGGCCACCGCCGATGCCTTTGGCCGTTGTCACCACGTCCGGGTTCACTCCGAAGTTCATATACGAATACAGTTTGCCCGTGCGGCCGTTGCCGGTCTGAACTTCGTCCACCATGAATACGATATCGTTTTCGTGACAGATGGCGTCCACGCCCTGAATAAATTCAGCAGTCAGCGGGTTCACGCCGCCTTCACCCTGGATGCACTCGATTAGGATGCCCGCCACTTTATGTGCTTCCACCAGCTTTTTCACACTGACCAGATCGTTGGCCGCGGCATGGACAAAACCGGGCGTCAGGGGCTGGAACAGTTCGTGGTAATGATCCTGCCCGGTTGCGGCCAAGGTGGTGAGGGTACGCCCATGGAAGCTGTTCCACAGAGTGATGATGGTATAATACTCCGGCCCTTTTTTCTCCGCCGCGTATTTCCGCGCCACCTTAATGGCGCATTCGTTTGCTTCCCCGCCGGAATTGCTGAAGAACACTTTCTTCATGCCCGTTTTTTCGCAGAGCAGCTCCGCCAGTTTCACGCAGGGTTCCGTGTAATACAGGTTGGACATGTGCTGCACCTTGCCCAGCTGGTCGATGACCGCCTGTTTCCAGATGTCATCGGCGATGCCGAAGCTGGTAACCCCGATGCCGGAGCCCATATCGATATACTCTTTTCCGTCCGCATCTTTGGCAATGCTTCCCTTGCCGCTGACGATTTCCACCGGAAACCGCGCGTAGGTATTTGCTACGTATTTGTTGTCCAGTTCCTGCAGCTTGCTCATGTTCTCACTCCCCCGTCACCATGGTGCCTGCGCCTTCATCCGTCAGCAGTTCCATCAGGATGGAATGGGGCACACGCCCGTCCATAATAATTACATTTTTTACGCCTTTTTCAATGGCGTCTTCGCAGCATTTCACCTTTGGCAGCATCCCGCCGGCTATGATGCCTTCTTCTTTCAGCTTTTTAGTCTCCGCGACGGTGACCGCCGGAATCAGCGTTTTGTCATCGTCCTTGTCCCGTAAAATGCCCGGCACGTCCGTCATGAGAATAAAGGTTTCGGCTTTCAGGGCCCCCGCGATGCAGGCCGCCGCCGTATCGCCGTTGATGTTATAGGCATTTCCCTGATCGTCACAGCCTACGGTGGAAACTACCGGGATGTAGCCTTTTTCCAGCAGGTCAAGAATGGGTTTTTCGTTGACCTCTGTTACTTCGCCCACAAACCCCAGACGCGGGTCCTTGATTTTGCATTTTATCAGATGACCGTCTATG
>JAEEGG010014806.1_pt1 | contig 16451 bp, 16 predicted proteins | sample 9134161 | NCBI WGS metagenome assembly JAEEGG01 (sample SAMN16246543, study PRJNA631951) | gut metagenome | biome: gut microbiome; feature: rumen; material: CR-attached | host: Bos | place: Iran: Karaj | collected 2018-10
GTATCTGCCGGTGTCGCTCTGCTACATCCTGTCCATGGCGCTGTCCTATTTCGGCATGCGATTCGTCGCGGAGTCCGTCTCCGACCCCATCGAGAACATGTCCGGCGCACTCTGCTGCCTCATGTGCGTCCTGTTCCTCGGCCAGAGGCTCTCCGGCTGGTCCTATCTGGCCATAGCCGCCATAGTGGCCGGGATACTGGGGCTCGGCTTCCTCGAGAACGGCGCGAACCGGATCCGCGAGAAGAAGCTCGGCAGGAGGATGGCGGCGGTCGCCTTCGCCATGCCGTTCTGCTATGCCGTCATCGACGCGGCCGGCAGCTTCCTTGACGCCTTTTATCTGGACGACCCCGAGACCACTCCTCTGGCCAACGTCACCGAGGACACCATAGAGGAGGTCGCCAACACCTCGTACGAGCTCACCTTCCTGCTCGTGGCCGCCGTGCTCTTCATATTCATGAAGGCCAGGGGAGTGAGGTTCGAGCTGCCCCGCCAGGGCGACAAGATCGCCGCCGCCGTCTTCGAGACCGCCGGCCAGTTCACCTACGTCTACGCCATGAGCGACAATCCCGCCGTCGCCGCGCCGATCTTCTCGTGCTCGGTCGTCATCTCCGTCCTGCTGTCGAGGATCTTCCTGAAGGAGAAGCTGTCGCGCCTGCAGTACGTGTTCATCGTCCTGGCCATAGCCGGCATGATAGTCCTGTCGGCGCTCAATCCGGACTGAGGGCGCGCCCTGCGGGGCGCGAATGAAGTTGGGCTGCGCGCAAATGAAGTGCCGCTGCGCGGCAATGAAGACGCCGGCGGAGCCGGCGAATGAAGTTGCCCGCTGCGCGGGCAAATGAAGTGCCGCCAAAGGCGGCAATGAAGGAACGAAGGGCCGCCCCGCGGGGCGGCTTCTTCATTGCAGCGCATCGGCTCCTGTTCCTCTTGATTTCTCCCTCCTGCTGTTGTATAATTATATCAACTACAGCGCGGGCCTCGCGGCCTGAGCGCGGATAAACACGGAGGTGCCGCCATGGAATGGCTGCCGTACGCAATAGGCGCAGTTCTCATCATCGTTATCTTCTACAATATCCGTATCGTATCCCAGGCCACCGAGGTGGTCGTCGAGCGGCTCGGCAAGTACCGCAAGACCTGGGGAGCGGGCGTCCACCTGCTCATACCCTTGATCGAGAAGGCCGCCAACAGGGTCACCCTTAAGGAGCAGGTGCTCGACACGCCGCCCCAGCCCGTCATCACCGCCGACAACGTCACCATGCAGATAGACGCGGTCGTGTATTTCCGCATTTTCGACGCGAAGCTCTACACCTACGGCGTCGTCAACCCGGTCGAGGCACTTACCAATCTCACGGCCACGACGCTCAGGAACATCGTCGGCGAGCTCTCGCTCGACCAGTCGCTCACGTCCAGAGACACCATCAACAGCAAGATGAGCATGATACTCGACACCGAGACCGACCCCTGGGGCATCAAAGTGGTCAGGGTCGAGGTCAAGAACATCATGCCTCCTTCCGACATACGCGAGGCCATGGAGGCCGAGATGAGAGCGGAGCGCACCCGCCGCGAGACCCTGCTCCAGGCCGAAGGCCACAAGCAGGCCGCCATCACCCGCGCCGAGGGCGACAAGCGCGCCATGGTGCTCCAGGCGGAAGGCGAGCGCGACGCCCGCATAGCCAGGGCGGAAGGCGAAGCCAGGGCCGTATATCTCGCAAAGAAGGCCGAGGCCGACGGTATCCGCGAACTGGTCGCCTCCGCGCCGACCTCTCAGGTCCTCGAGCTCAAGCAGTACGAGGCGCTCGTGGCCATGTGCAACGGCCGGGCCGCGAAGATCATAGTGCCCACCGACGCCGTGAAGACCGTGTCCCGCAACGTGCTGTTCTCCGAGACCACGGGCCTCGGCGACGCGACAAAGGAGGCCCCCGCGGAACCCGCCGAAGCCGCGAAGGATCCATGCTGCAACGACGCGGACTACCGCGAAGCGCACGCCTCCGACACCGCAAAGTGAGGCCTTTCCAGCCGTCCGCAAGGCTGATATTCTGGCCGTTTGATACAAAAAAACGGCAAGCGTTAGACAAAAAAACGGAAAATACAGTTGATTTGACGAATAATCTGTGATAAAATTAGAATCAAAGAGGCGAATATTCGCGATTAAGCGCACAGTTCGCCAAAAAATGCATGAGAGGAATCTAAAATGGGAAAATTTGTCATCAAACAGACTCCCAGCGGCTTCAAGTTCGATCTGAAGGCCGGCAACGGAGAGGTCATTGCCAGCAGCGAAACCTACAAGACCGAGGCATCCTGCCTTAAGGGCATTGCCAGCGTCAAGAAGAACAGCGCCGGCGGAGTCGAGGATCTCACCGCCGATCCCGTGGTTGCGGTCAAGCACCCCAAATTCCAGGTCTATCAGGACAAGAAGGGCGAATTCAGATTCCGTCTGAAGGCCACCAACGGCCAGGTCATTGCCACCGGAGAAAGCTACAAGGCCAGAGCCGGCGTCCTGAACGGCATCGAGAGCATCAAGAAGAACGCCCCCGAGGCCCCGATCGAAAAGACCTATTGATAAGGCGCCCTCCGGGCGTGATACAGTAAGCGGTCCGTCCGGACTCCGCGCAAACGGAGTCCGGACGGACCGCTTTTAAGCCGTATTATTACATGTAGTGCGCGGACTCAGTCTGCCGTCCCCGCGACGGGGATGCCGCGGAAGCGGGCGGCGTACGGACCTTCGTAGAAGGCGGACGAGTAGCGCTCGCGGGAGAAGACCATGTCGCGCTGCGCATCGATGAGGATCCCGTTCACGGAGCCGCCGGTGACGGGCACGGCCCTGCCGTCCTCTATGAGGTAGGCAAGGCGGATCTCGCCGCCGAAGTGGCCGGAGAAGGAGTCCATCTGGAAGTCGGAGAAGACCACGGGCCACAGGCAGGGGCCGCTCTTCAGTTCCTCGAACGAGGCGGAGCCCGGGTTCTCGCAGATCAGCCTCCCGTATTCGCCGGTGGGCTCGATGCCGAGGTAGCGGCAGAAATCCGTGCGGCCGTGGATCGCGGATAGGCGGCCGTCCTCCATGAGCTTCAGCCGCTTCATGGGGATGCCGTCGGAGGAGAAGGGAACTCTGGCGTCGAGGGAGATGCTTACGGCGTCGCCGCCGGAGCAGCCCTGGACGTCGTCGCCGGTCTTCCACTGTGAGTACTTGGGGTAGATCATGTCGGCGGAGGATTTCTCGGCGTAGTACTCGAGCACGGTCACGAGATTGACGCCGCTGAGCACCACGTCGTAGCTGCCGCTCTTCAGTATGCTTTGGGCCCTTGCGCGGTCGGCGGCGAAGCGAAGGTCCTCGCCGACCCTCTGAGTGAGCGAGGCCGCGTCGCAGTCGCCGTATTCAAACTGGGCGAAGAGCTCGACGTCCTCGGGCTCTTTGCACTGGACGACGTACTCGCCCTTGCAGACGGCGTCGGTGTAGGAGACGTCGGTGCCCTCGGACGAGATGACGCGGTTGAAGGTCCTGTGGCAGAAGACCTCGAGGGAGTTTATGAAGGACTCCTTGCGGGTATCCGCCGCGAGGGCCGCGGCGGCCATTTTTCCGGCGCTCTGCTGCAGGGGCGCCGAGGCCAGCTCGCCGGCCTTGAACACCGTCTCGCGCCTGACCGGGGCGGGTGCCTCGTAGTCCGGATTGAGGGCGAAGCCGGCCGCGTAGTAAGCCCCGTTCAGGGCCCCGTCTATCTGCGCGTCCGTCATGGACGGAATGAGCTCGACGGCCGTCTTTCCGACCATCGCTTTACCGTCGGCCTCGGCCCGACGGAATACCGTTACGCTGAATTTGTGCGTGTCTTTGATGCGCCGGGTGTCGAGCTCGTGCTTTACGAAGAAGAGCTCGGCGGATTCCTCGACCTTTTCGTTGATCCTCCAGCGGGAGATCCCGCAGCGCCCCAGAGCTTCGATTATCCTGTCTGTCATTTGCGGTCCCTCCTCAACCGAGCCTTATGCGGGCCTTCATGTAGGGGCCTCCGTCGGAGACCTTGACCCATTCCTTGCTGCCCTTGCCGCAGAAGCCGCCGCCTTCGGTGACGGGATCGGGGCACATCATGCTGACGGACTTGAGCAGGTCGGGCACGTAGCCGGTCAGCACTATCGGCGAGAATATCCTGCCGGTCAGTTTGCCGTCGCGGATCTCGCGGGCGATGTTCACCATGCACTGGATGCCCCAGTTCTTCGGGTCCTCCATGCCGCTGAACGGGCTCTCGAGCAGGAAGCCGTAGCTTATGGAGGCCATCATCCCGTCGAGGGTGGACGAGCCGCCCTCGAAATATGTGTTGGTCATGCGTGTGTAGGCCTTGCGCTCGTAGCTCTCGCGCCTGCCGTTTCCGGTCGGGGCGACGCCGAGCCTGAGGGCGGAGAGGGTGTCGCACATGCCGCGGCGCAGGATGCCGCGGTCGATTATCACGGTGTCGCCGGTCAGCACGCCCTCGTCGTCGAACCACATGGTGGCGGTGTCGCAGACGGCGTTGCCGTCGTGCATGGTCACGAGCGGCGATGCCACAGGCTTGTCTATGAACAGCCTGGCCTGGGCCCTGTCCTTTACGAACATGTCCATCTCGACGCCGTGGCCGAAGGCCTCGTGAACGATCATGCCGGTCGTGGCGGGGTCGCATATGCAGTCGTACTCCCCGGGGATCATGGGCTCGCTGTTCAGCAGCTCTACGGCCTGCTCGGCGACGGGCACGGCAAGCTCCCCGAGCGAATCCAGCAGCTCGGCTCCGCCGAGGATGGAGCAGGAGCGGTACGCCTCCTTAAGCTCCTCGCCGCGCGGGGCGAGGGCGAAGACGTGCCCGTTCGTCCACATAACGGTCTGGTCCAGGTCGCGGTTCTCCGAGAGGAAGAGCTTGCGGTAGGCGCGGTAGCTGAGGTTGGCTCCGGCGTCAAGGACGCCCTCGACGGCCAGGGCCTTTTCGCGCACCGCGGAGATGCGTTCGAGTATGGCCTCGTCGCCGAGCTCGCGGGGATCGGTCTCGAAGACCGCGTCCTTGCGCAGCACGGCAGGCTCGTCCGCGGGCACCGGAGTGGGGAGCGGGCGGACGCCCGAGGGAAGGGCGGCGTTCTGAGCCGCCAGGCGGGTGCGGAGAGTCTGCGCGACGGAGGGGATCATATCCTCCGAGAACTCGTTGAAAGAGTACTCGGCGCAGCCGGTGCCGTCGAAGACGCGGACCACGAAGCCGGTCCCGCCTATCCAGCCTCCGGAAGAGATAGATCTGCCGCTGGAGGAGATGCTCCAGCTCCGGGTGTCGTCCGCCACCGCGAGCACGGAGGCGTAAGCGTACTCTTTGCGAAGCTCGCCGATCAGCTTTTTCAGCGCGGGCTTCAGTACATCGATTGAATCAAACATGTCGTCTCCTGTATCTGAAGTGTTATTTGCGTCATTCACGCGGGGCGGGGCCGGAGGTACCGGCGTCGCCCGACCCGGGGCCAAACAGGCCGTGGCGCGCCTGGAGCGGCTTTATCGCGAAATAAAGCGGCACGCCTATGGCATAGCAGGCTATCGTCTGACCTATGAAGACCGACAGCGCAAAGAGGGCAAGGACCGGCAGCGTGTCGGAAAAGCCGAGGAAGTCCTTCTCGCCGTAGCCGTAGTAGATGATGAGCGGGACGGTCAGGGCGTTCAGCACGACGGCCGGGAGGGGCCCCAGGGCTATCCTCGCGTTGCCGCGGAACAGCCGGCCTATGAGCCATGTCAGCGTGGCGGCCGCGAGCGTCGTGAGCGAGCCGAAGATCGCGTCGGGGATGTTGCCGGCTATCATGTTGGCGGCGGCGCAGCCGAGGAACAGGCCGGGCACGGCCGCCGGAGTGAACAGCGGCAGTATGCAGAGGGCTTCGGATATCCGCACCTGGATCTGCATGGAGGAGAAGCTCCAGCAGGCGACGGTGAGCACGGCGTAAATGGCGGCTATGGCGGCCGCGTTGCACAGGAACAGCGCGTTGGTTCGGGTCTTCCGGGTCATGATATTTCTCCTTAGTTTTATTCTTGGGACAAAGTCCCCGGTGAGGATGGTCTCGAACTCACCGGGCCGCGTAAGGCGGCCGCTTTTTTGTCTATCGAAGATCTCCTTCTTACTTCTTCAGCTCCAGCGTGCGCCGGTAGGCGCTGACGACGGCGTCCATGGCGGCGGCGCGGAAGCCGTCGCTCTCGAGCGCGTGCACTCCGGCAATGGTCGTCCCGCCGGGGCTGCACACGTTGTCCTTCAGCCGGCCGGGATCGCCCTGCCGGAGTACCATCTTAGCCGAGCCGAGGAGGGTCTGTGCGGCGTACGAGACGGCCTTGTCCCTCGGCAGGCCGCACTCGACGGCCCCGTCGGCCAGGGCCTCGCAGAAGATGTAGGCGAAGGCCGGGCCGCAGCCCGAGAGGGCCGAGGCTGCGTCTATGAGCTTCTCGTCGATGATATCGATCCTGCCGGCCCCCGACAGCACGTCGACGAGGCCGTCGACGGTCTCCGCGCTCACGCCCTTGCCGGGCGAGCACAGTATCATGCCCTCGCCGCACAGGGCGGGAGTGTTGGGCATTATGCGTATGACGCGGCAGCCGCCGGTGAGCGAGGAAACGTAATCTATCCCCAGGCCCGCCGCCATGGTGACGACGGTGAAGTCGGTCCTTCCCTCAAGCAGGTCGCGGATGCTTCCCGTGACGCTCTCCATGACCTGCGGCTTCACGCCGAGGAACAGATAGTCGCAGCTGACGGCGATCTCGCGTATCCCCAGGACGTCCGTCCCGAATTCGCTCTGAACGGCCCGGGCCTTTGCCTCGTCGGCGTCGCATACTGCTACGGCGGAGCCGCCGAGCCTCGAGGCAGCCGCGCGCGCCAGGGTCCCGCCCATGTTGCCGCAGCCAATGAATCCGGCTCTGTATTTCATCTTGTCTGTCCTTTCCCGCGGACGACGTATTTGTACGACGTCAGTTCGCGCAGGCCCATGGGGCCCCTTGCGTGCAGTTTCTGGGTAGATATGCCTATCTCGCAGCCGAGGCCGAACTCGCCGCCGTCTGTGAAGCGCGTGGAGGCGTTGTGGTACACCGCGGCGCTGTCTACGGCGTTGAGGAAGTATTCCGCGGCCTCGGGGTCGTCAGTCACTATGCAGTCGCTGTGGCGGGTCGAGTGGGCGGCTATATGCGACACGGCCTCGCGGACGTCCGCGACCACCCCCACGGCCAGTTTGTAATCCAGGAATTCGGTGTCGAAGTCCCCTGGGCCGGCCGGCGTCCCGGAAATGATCCGCGCCGCCTCAGTGTCCAGTATAAGCTCCACCGGCGTCTTTCCCGCCGCCGACCTCGCGTCCCGCAGGCGGGCGGAGAGCAGGGGCAGGAAGTCCGCGGCGACGTCCCTGCTCACGAGCAGTACCTCCTCGGCGTTGCACACCGAGGGCCGCTGCGTCTTGGCGTTGTCTATGATGTCGAGCGCCATGGAAAAGTCGGCCCTTCCGTCGACGTAAACGTGGCAGATGCCGGTCCCCGTCTGGATGCACGGCACCTTCGAGTTCTCGACGCAGGCCTTGATGAGCCCCGCCCCTCCGCGGGGGATGAGGACGTCGACGAGGCCCGTGGCGTTCATAAGCTCCGCAGCGGCGGCCCTGGAGCCTTCGGCCCCCGTCAGCACGCACACGGCGTCCGCGAGCCCGTAGGGCTCTGCGGCGCCCCGCAGCAGCTCCGTTATGGCGGCACAACTCCGCAGGGCGTCGCTGCCGGGCTTCAGCACGCAGACGTTGCCGCTCTTGAAGCACAGCGCCGCCGCGTCCGACGTTACGTTCGGCCTGCTCTCGTATATGATCCCGACCACTCCCAGCGGCACGGAGACCTTGCTTATAGACAGGCCGTTCGGCCGCTCGAAGGACTCGAGCTCAAGTCCCACGGGATCGGGCAGGGCTGCCACCTCCAGGATCCCGTCCGCCATGCCGCGGATGCGCTTTTCGTCTAGCGTCAGCCGGTCGATCATGGACGCGGAGAGCCTGCCCCGCGCCGCGGCAACGTCTTCGGCGTTGGCGGAAAGTATCCTGTCTGCCCCGCCGGCGAGCGACCGGGCCATAGCGGCCAGGCAGGCGTTCTTATCCTCCGTCCCCAGCGCAGCGAGCCGCGGTGCGGCCGCGCGCGCTCTCAACAGCGTCTTTCCGGTCTCAGTCATTTTCACGGTTCCTTTCCGCGGACGGCACGAACCGCGTGCACGTGACGTCCTCGCCGGCTATGATGCCGTATAAGACGGACGGATCGTGCCCCGAGGCTATGACGCACTCGCAGCCCGCGCGCAGGCAGATGTCCGCCGCGCCGAGCTTGGTCTTCATGCCTCCGGTCCCCAGGCCCGTCGTGCCTCCGGCCAGGGCGTATATCGAATCGTTTATGCGGTCGATCCGCGGTATAAGCTTCGCGTTTGGATCGCGCCGCGGATCCGAGGTGTAGAGCCCGCTGACGTCCGAGAGTATCACCAGCAGCTCCGCGCCGATGCTCGTCGCCACGAGCGCCGAGAGCGTGTCGTTGTCGCCGAACTTGATCTCGTCGGTGGCGACGGTGTCGTTCTCGTTGACCACCGGCACCGTCCCGAGCTCCAGCAGCCGGTCGACCGTATTCCTGAAGTTCGCGTGCCGGTCCGCGTGCCTGAAGTCGGACGAGGTCAGCAGTATCTGCCCGACGGTCCGGTTGTACTGGCCGAACAGCCGGTCGTAGGTGTACATGAGCTCGCACTGGCCCACCGCGGCGGCCGCCTGTTTGGTGGCGATGTCGTCCGGCCTGCCGCCGAGCGACAGCTTGCCGACGCCCATGCCTATGGCGCCGCTGGACACTATTACCACGTCGTTGCCGGCGTTGGCGATGTCCGCCACGGTCCGGCAGATCTGCTCCGCGCGACGGATATTGAGCCGGCCGTTCGGGTAGGCGAGGGTCGACGTCCCGATCTTTATAACAATACGCATACGGTCCCTCCGCTCCTGGGCCGGACGGGCGTCCGGCCGTCAGGCTGAATCTCCCGGCGCCTCCCGCGAGGGCCGGATACAAGAATAATTATACCATATTTGCGGGGATTTGTCATTTGTTATGCGGGATTTATTTCGGTCAGGACGAAAAAGACGGGCCCGTTTGATGCAAAAACGGCAGTCCGGCAGCCAGTTTTTGATGCCTGGTCGTTGACATTCCGCCGCCGATGTGTTATTCTGTTGCCGTCAGCAAAAGAATCAGGAGAACCGAATCATGGACGCCTTCTTCGGAGTCGTTTTCGTTGCCGCCGTCGTTCTTGCGGTTGCCGTCGCTCTCTATAACCGTACGACTTATAAGAAAGATACCGGAAATTCGTTCTGGCGAATGATGACCGACGCCGGCATACGCGGCGAGTATGAAACGTTCCGCAGACTGAAACAGTATGAGGCGAAAGGATTCAGATTCCTGTTCAACGTGTATCTGCCGAAAGATAACGGGAAGACCACGGAGATCGACGTCCTTATGATCTGTTCCGACTGCGTATTCGTGTTCGAGAGCAAGAACTACAGCGGATGGATCTTCGGCAGCGACAGTCAGAAACTTTGGACACAGGTCCTTCCCGTCGGGAAGGGAAAAGGCCGGTCGCAGAAGAACCGTTTCTACAATCCGGTCTGGCAGAACAGAACTCACTGCGCCGTTTTGAAGCGGTATCTTCCCGAGGGCGCAGCGATCCATTCGGTAGTTCTTTTCTCAGAGAGGTGCACCTTAAAGGACGTCACTGTCGGTTCTTCAGACGTTGCGGTCATAAGAAGACCGGATGTCGGGGCCGTCGTATCATCGCTGCTTGAAGGACCCCACCCTGTCCGGCTGGACGTCGGTGCGGTCTATGATAAGCTGTACCCGTTTTCGCAGTCCACGGAGAGCGTCAGACAGACTCATATAGACGATGTGAATTCGTACAGGCAGCCGTGACCGCCGGCGATATGCCCATTGAAACTAAAAAACATGCAGCCGCGGACTGAACTGGCCGCGGCTGCATGATCTTCTTACGGGATATCTTTTCCCCGTTTTTTCATATTATCATAACTTTTCATCAGGAAGAAAACCACGGACAGGATAAGCGACAGCGCCGACGAGAGGCAGGAGAGTCCGGCTGTCAGCCAGATGAGGCCGAAAAAGGGAAGCAGAATAACGAACAGCAAATAGAAGATCACGGCGCCGACCGCCGACGCGACGGCGCTTTTTTTCACGATCAAGTATTTTTTCGTGCCCTGTCCGTTCCCGACTTCTTTCACGGACGGTTCTCTTAGACAGGCGGACAAAAACAGGACGGCGCCCGAGGAGACGGAAAGGACGGCCAGGTAAACGAGCACCACGCGAACGAGCCCCTTACCGTCAAGAAAAGACGCGTCGTTTTTCCTCAGTTCGTTCCATATGAAAAGCGCGGCGTATAAGATCATGCGGATCCCGAGAAGAACGCCTGCGGCTACCGCCGCGCCGTTCATACCGGCTTTGTTTCTTACGGCTTCTTTTTTCATTATAGCAACTCGGTCTTCCTTTCTCAGTCATCTATTTCTTCAATGACTACCATCTCGTCGACCCACGCCGGATCGGTCCTGATCCCGGAGACGGTTTTCTTACAGTTCGGGCAAACTACCGCTGCCTCGCGGAAACGCTTCCCGCACGACCTGCATCTGTACGTAACCGGATCGAAGAGGTGTTCCTCTTTCAGCCAGACGGTGGAATCGCCGGGGTCGGTTGAATCGGAAAGAGAACGGAATAATGACATCTTAGTTACCTATTTTATTGAATCCCTCAGCTTTTTTAAAAGATCGACCGACTCCTGAATAAAAGTATTTAGGTGGTCGCGATCAAACAATTCATAATACTCATCGTTGGGATTTTTGAAATTGGGGCCGGCTTCCTGCTCACTTTGATTGTTAGAGGCAGCATATTGCCAATACAGCCACCAGTCTTTCCCAGAGCTGATTTGTTCAGGACAATAGAGGCGGGTTTTGATCGTCTCGATTATAGTTTCATCCGGCCTTTGTAATTGTTTAAGAGTACCGTCCGATTCAATGTACCAAACGCAGAATCCGGCAAATGCGCGATAATCAATTTCAAATCTTAGTACGAGGAAGAATTCTTTATTATAGTTGTCAATCCCTATGCTGCCAAGATTATAGTTTAACCCAGGGTAGGTCGATTTTTTGAAAGAGTAATATGAAGATATTCGTTCAGTGTTATTTAATTGCTCGTTCAAACGAGGGTCAAGGTCAAACCTATCGTCACCTTTCAAAGAATTGCGTATTCCATCGATATAGTCAGAAAGCAGCCGTTCCTTTTTTTGCTCAATGACTTTCTCAATAACAATTGCTGCTTTTATTTCTTCGGGCGAATTGATCAATTTGTCTATTTCCATATAAAAGTCTTTTTGCTCCTTATTCACTAAAACAGCAAGCGCTTTGCAGTATTGTTCGATTACACCTTGAATTGGTGAATCGTTTTCGCTTTCCTCTTTCAGCCATTCCAAAATCTGTTGCCAACTGATTCCTCTAGTATGCCTTGCGACCTCGCCGTCATCGGACAAAGCTGCTGTATCTGGGAGCTTGCCGTCAATCGACAGGAAAAAGAGAGATGCATTGGGGTCAAGAGAGCGGGCATATGAAAGATAATCACAACATTGGTTATCGTGTTCATCAGAATAGATCTTGGCTTCAATTGGAATAAAACGACGGGCTGTTTTTATAACAAGATCAATCCTTCGCCCGGTTTTTGGAATGTAGTATTCTCTGTATGCGAATGCTGTATTAAGTTCCGTGCCGGTTATGTCTGACAATTCCAAAACATTAGCAATAAAACTCGAAAGGAAGGGCTTGCAATTGTCAGTTTTATAGTTTAGTATGAACCAAAGAATTTTGCACATGGATAGCTCATCGTAACCTTTACCGAGGAGCCCGATGACATTTTGGTTTTTATCAAATCCATCATGGTTCATATTTCTAATGAGTTTGTTTTTAACCTCGGTTAACAATACTTTTGTCGATTCCATAGTGTGATTCCATTTTTGAAACGTGTCAGTTTTCCGTTTTTAAATAGTAGCTTTTGATTATTCTATCATGTTCTCAGGGACGTTTTCCCTGAGATATCCTCAGCCTTTCTAATGGCGTCGGATTTGAACTTGTAAATATCCATTTTATTATCCGATCCGATCTCCGGGCAGGTCACTGATTCGATTGCTGACCGGAGTCCTTTCTGTATTTCTTCGCGGCTACTTCCAGAAACGCCTGCACCTGCGACCTGATATGCTCCGGGGCGATGATCTCGGTGCAGTCGGCGTACTGGACGGCCCAGTAGAGCATGGCCTTCGGACTCGAGCGAACGCTGGCGATCAGTCGCCCGCCCTCTCTCGTGAAGGTCACGCCCCTGCCGAACCAGTCGACGATCTGATCGACGGCCGACTCGTCCGCGTAAAAGGTGACCCGCTCGGGCTCGTCGGCGTACATGTAAGGCATGGCGGTCGTGAGCCTGGAATAGTCGATGCCGTTTTCAAAGCCTTTGACAGATCTGATCGGGACCGCGGTGCGGTCTGAGACGCGGATGCCGGTTATGCGGTCGAGCCGGTGATAGATCATATGCTCCCAGTAGCTGCTGTAGCCCATGAGGTAGTAGCGTTGGTTGTGGAGTATCAGCTGATAGGGCGTCACGCGCTGGAACGACGACTTGTGAAGCTTCTTGTCCACTCCGTATTTGTTGTAGTCGTACTCGACCATCCGGCCGGCGTCGATGGCGTCGTCTATTACGCTTATGTTGTAAAACAGATTTTTGTTTTCGGTCTTGTCCCACTCGTTTACCATATGGATGTTCTTCACGTGGCGCCTGAAATACCTGTTCGACATCGAGCAGAGACGCTCGATGAGATCCCGCGACTGACCGGCGGGGATGTGCTTGCTGCCGAGGACCGAGTCGATGAGCATGTGAAGCTCGGTATCGTCAAACTTCCGGGAGGCAAGCCAGCATCCGCTCCGGGTGCTCTCGATGTCAAAGCCGGCCTCTCTCAGCAGCGACAGGTTCCTGCCGACCGCCTTCCGCTCGATGATGATGCCGTACTCCGACTCAAGGAGCCGCAGTATGTCCTCCTGGGTCAGCGGGTGGTCGGCATCGCTGTGCCGCTCGAGGATCTGCAGTATTCTCAGCAGTGCGAGCTTTTTGGGTTCCGGTCCTGACATCATTACCTCCAGCAAACCTTTGTTGATATTACTGTACCAAAACCGGGACGAAAAGTCAAGCGGGAATTAAACTTAAGGAGGGGATAATAGCAGATTTAGTTCGTTACATGTTATCGAAAAAAATGACTGCATTTTGTATCTGTGGTATACTTTATGTACCAGGGCGAGTGAGAGTGGCAACCCGGTTACCGGAGACCTTCTACGCAGAGACCCCTGGCTTTTTTTGCATTCCGGCTACCGTTTCTTCAGTCATCATTCAGTTCGAATTCGCCCATTATAAAACTCAGATACTCAAAAGCGCATTCGCGTACGACGTCGTCTTTGGATTCCGTTCCGCTGACGGTGAAGAAACGGTCGCAGTCAGAACCGCTCACGGTGCAGTTCCACTTGCGATGACCGTAGCAGTCCAGGCCCTCGGTGAGGCTTATAACGGGTTCTGCGATCATTCCGGCATCGGCAAGCATCTTAATCTGCTCCGGCGCCCGGTCGCGCTCCGGAGGCCCCGCGATGGCTCTCAGACGGTTGACGATCATACCCGAATCGGTCAGTTGCCGATAAGCGTTCCGGGCCGCGAGCCTTCTTCCGGAAGCCGCGCTCCGGGCGGTACCGCCAAAGTGCAGCTCCTTATTGTCAGGGAAGGACAGTTCGCATTCGCAGTCCCCGTTTGCGGAATATGAGTATGAATAGACCGGCAGACCGTATCCTTTGGAGAGCGACCATTCCCGGATGATCCCGATATATCTTTCCCCGTCCGTATCTTTGCCGAAGAAGAAGGCTTCAATATCGATCAGGACGCCGGCCGCGCAACAGGCCGCGGACAGATTCCAGCCGGAATCGAGCAGTACCGCGCCGAGTATGGCCTTGAGAAGGTCCTCGTCGGGATCATGGCTGGCGGTCGGGCCGGCTTCAGGTTTATCACGGCCGGCATTCAGATATCCGGACAGACCAAGACTCCTTATGCACCGGGTCAGATGCCCGCTCCGGCGCATCTCCCCGATAATGACTGAACAGTCGCCGTCGCGGAACTTGCCCGAGCGGTATTCGGGATGCTTCAGACGGTAGAAACGTTCGTCTTCAGAATGATTTGTCTTGCGGGCGATTTCGCCGTCCGCCCCTTCGTTCATTATTTCAGTTGCTCTGACATATGTTCCGCCGTTCGTTTCTTCAGTTCTTCCTATGTCCGTCCCGCCGTATGTTTCGGTAAGGAAACTGATGACGGCCAGGTTCAGTGCTTCGTTTCCTATCATGCGCAGGACAAGGCCGTCCGGGTCACAGCCCGTGCCTGCGGCTGCGGAGAGGAAGCACTGCTTCAGTAAAGCAGTATTGTCAAAAGTGTATCCGATAGTTTTCCGGATGCACTGTACGTCATTTTCGGTCAGTTTGTCCATAATATTCATCTCCGTTATTGTGACCTCTTTTCTCAGGCGTATCGCTTCAAACATCAGGCGCAACTGCCGTCGGTTGGTTCCGCCGTGCGGCGGATCCTTTCCAGGTCGTCGGAGCAGAGATATTTCCTGTTTTTCAGCTCTTCCGCGACCGCTCTGACAAAACCGGAATGCGCCCGGATGACGGAACACGTCTCACCGTAATACTTTTCCAGAAGGGAGCAGACTTTGTCCGTCACGGCCGCTTTGCGGGTCTCGGACAGCCTGCGGTCCCACGGGTGCAGGTCGTTGCCGAATTCGAAGCCGAAGGAAAAGGTCTTTTCAGTACATCTTCGTATTATCTCAGCTGCAGATTCAATGTCCTTTTCCGTTCCGATATCTTTAATACCCAGAAGCGTCTCGACCGCGGCCTTGCCGGCCAGAGACACCCTGACGTCGTTCATCAGTTGTTCGAACGTCTTTCCGCCGTCGCCCTCGAAGGAACAGCAAAAGCCCTTGATAATGCCCGTTCCGATCGTCGAGATCAGCGGCACGGTCCCACCGACTGCAAGTCTCATAACGGCATGGCCGGCCTCGTGATAAGCGACGGTGTTGAGCTCCCCGGGGGTCCGTCCGGCGCCGCTGCCTGTATCGCCCGCCTGTGTGCAGTGAACGATGCCGAACACGGCCTCAACAATATCGTCCCTCCTTATGGCTGCCGCGCCTCTGTAATTGGCCCGGATGGCGGCTTCGTTGATCACTTCCTCGAGCTTAGCCCCGGAAAAAGGTCTGCCGATAAGCTGCACGACGAATTCCGGGTCCGGGCCGTCCGATGCGCCAAACGATCTGAGATAGTTTTCGGTGATCGCGACCGCGTCGCGGTAGATCGGCTCGTCGATCAGCATCCTTCTGCCGAAACGGCCGGGACGCATAAGGGACTCGGGGATTATCTCGATGTTGTTGGCCGTCGCCAGGACGAAAACGTCCCTGTCCCTGACGTCCTCCATACAGGACTGGATGATGGCAAACTCCTCCTTGTTGGAGTCCTCGCGCAGATTGTCCTCGGCGTATTTGTCGACATCGTCCAGAAACACGATGGACGGGGAGGAGGCGGCGGCGTCCTCGAAGGTGGTCTTGATCTCGGTCGTGAAATCCCTGTCGGATCTGCTCTTGCGGCAGGCAAAGCTTTTTCTGCCGCTTTCCTCGATCAGCGCGCGGGCCATCGACGTCTTCCCGAGGCCGGGCTCGCCGTAGAGCATAAGAGCCTTGGGCGGTCTGATGCCGCGGTCCCGATACCTGCACGGATCCTTCAGTATGGCGCTGATCCTTCTGAGTTCATCCTTTTGCGCTTCGTAGCCGATAATTCTGTCGAACGGGTCCATGGTCGATCTCCTTTTCTTTTTCTGTGAGATCATTATAGCACAGGCGATGTACCAAAAAGGGGATATCAGAACGGCGGAAGGATAACTGCCGGAGCACGGGAGTTTCTATGCACTAATAACGTACAGCCCCGGGCGGGAGTCATCCCGCCCGGGGCTGTACGTTTCGGCTGTCCGTAAGGCGCCTATCCGGGGCTATTCCGTCATGCCCTGACAGCCAATGCCGTTTACTCTTCGAACGACTCCGCGTACTCGGTGCCGGCAAAGAGGTTCAGGTAGTCGCGGATCGCGCGGCGCTTCTTTCCTTCGCTGTCGCCGCCGCGGAGGACGTCCGCTATACGCGCGCATTCCTTCGCCTTAGCGGTGTTTTCCGTGGGGGCGGAGTCGCTGCCGTCGATGACGAACTCGAGCTCGCTGAATTCGTCGCTGCGGACGTCCTGGTAGCGGAGCGTGAGCGTGGCCAGCTCCTCGGCGCCGGCGGCGACGGCGGAGCCGTCCGCGGCCGCACCGTCAGCCGCGGACGCGGCGGACGCGGCGGCGCGGTACT
>JAEEGG010014809.1_pt1 | contig 16450 bp, 16 predicted proteins | sample 9134161 | NCBI WGS metagenome assembly JAEEGG01 (sample SAMN16246543, study PRJNA631951) | gut metagenome | biome: gut microbiome; feature: rumen; material: CR-attached | host: Bos | place: Iran: Karaj | collected 2018-10
CCGGTCGATGATCCAGTTGTGGTCGTAGCCGTGTCCGAAGCGCAGCTGGTCGTCGTCCGCCCCGATGCGTTCGCCTATGGTGTGCGGCTCCCTGAAATCCAGCGGGCTGCCGTCAAGGCCTGCAATTTCTCCGGTGGGAATGAGCTCGGAGTCCACGGGAGTGGTGCGTGATGCATAGATGGTCATCACGTGTCCGAGTATGTCGCCCTTTCCGCTGCCTTTGAGATTGAAGAAGGGGTGGTGCGCAAGGTTCATCAGCGTGGGGGCGTCGCTCATCGCCTCGAATTCCACCTTGAGGGCACCTGAAGAAGTCAATGTGTAGCGGACGGAGATGAACTTGTTGCCGGGGAATCCGCCTGCGCCGTCGGGGTGCAGTACTCGCATCAGGACACTGCTGTCGTTGCTCTCCGGCACGTTCCATACAAGGTGGTCGATGCCCTTGAAGCCTCCGTGCAGGGTGTTCCTGCCGTCGTTGGCTTCCAGCTCATAAGTGTTGCCGTCCAGTTCGAAGGAAGCTCCGCCTATGCGGTTTGCAACCGGACCCGGGCTGGAGCCGAGGAAGCGCTCGCCGGGGTTGTCGATGTATTTGTCGATATTCTCATATCCTATCACCACGTCGGCCATCGATCCGTCGCGCCCGGGGGTCCAGAGGCTCACGACGCGTGCGCCGTAGTTCGTCACCTGCGCAGTCAGCCCGCCGCCCGAAATGGTGTAGAGCGTCACCTGCCTGCCGTCCGCTACGGTTTCAAAACTGGCGGCAGGAAGAAGTTTAACTTCGGAACGGGCGCAAGCGGCAAAGGCCACGAGCGCCAGAAGGGGAAACAACGGATGCTTCATAACATTTTTTTGTGCTTGAATATCAGCCAGATGCTGAGAATCAGGAGGGTCATCAGGGCAGCGATGGCTATCCATGCCCACCACTTTTCCGCGAAGGGGAGCGTCACGTTCATGCCGTAGAAACTGGCCACCAGCGTGGCGGGCATCAGGAGCAGGGACACGAAGGTGAATATCTTCATTATGTTGTTCTGCTCCAGATTGATAAGGCCCACGACAGTCTCCTGCAGATACTCCAGCCTCTCGAAAGCGAAATTGGTATGGTTGATAAGGGATGCGATATCCTGCAAAATGACCGAAAGGTCTTCGCGCAACTCGGAATTCTTGGGGCAGCGCTTGCTCTTCATGATGTTGGAGAGCAGCCTCTGCTTATCCACGATGTTCTCGCGCACGAACATGGCGTTTTCCTGCAACTGGTTGATGTCCAGGAGGAATTCCTCGTTGATGTCTTCCTGCTGGTTGATGCGCTTGCTGAACTGCGACACGTCCTTGGCGATGAGCTCCACGATGTCGGCATCCAGGTCGATACGCTTGTCCATGATTTCCACGAACACGGTGAACCCGTCCGGAAACTGGTCCGGCAGGGCCTGTATCTTGCGCTGGAGGGTGTCGAAGGAACGGAGGGGCACTTCGCGGAGCGTGGTCAGGACCCTGTCCAGCAGCACGAAGGACACGGGATCCATCAGCATCTCGTCGTCGGCGGGGGAGAGGAAGTTGGTGTTTGCATAGATGGCTTTGTCGTCCTCCGAGAAACGGGACGAACTCTCGATCTCCTCGGCCTCTGCACGGCTCTGGATCTCGATTCCCAGCAAATTCTCCGTGGCCCGTTTTTCCTCACCGCTCGGGGAGATGAGGTCGATCCACAGGATGTTGTCCTTGCCGATGGCAGCGAACTGCTTTTCAGACTGGGTGAGAAGTATCTCGCCCCCGTTGCGGTAAAAGATTCTGATCATCTTTCCTTCCTGTTTGTTCCCGGCACACTTGTCGGAAGGGGTTCAACTAGCTGCAAACGTGCAAAGGTAAACATATTTTTCAATAAAAAAAGTGTCCGGCCGGGGAATTGGCGGACACTTTTTGCAAAAAACTTTCCAGCTGATCTTTAGCGGGCCTTGTTGTTGGAACCGAGCACGTTGATGATCTTGTGCATGTAGAGCTTCTTCATCTCGTCGCGGGCGGGGCCGAGATACTTGCGCGGATCGAACTCACCGGGCTTGTCCACAAACACCTTGCGGACTGCTGCGGTCATTGCAAGACGGCTGTCGGAATCGATGTTGATCTTGCAGACAGCGCTCTTGGCAGCCTTGCGGAGCTGCTCCTCGGGGATACCGACTGCATCGGGCAGCTTGCCGCCGTGGGTGTTGATGATGTCGACATACTCCTGGGGCACGGAAGATGATCCGTGGAGCACGATGGGGAAGCCGGGGAGCTTCTTCTCGATGGCCTTCAGCACGTTGAATGCGAGGGGCGGGGGAACGAGCCTGCCGGTCTTGGGGTCGCGGGTGCACTGCTCGGGCTTGAATTTATAAGCGCCGTGGCTGGTGCCGATGGAGATGGCGAGGGAGTCGCACTTGGTCTTCTTGACGAAGTCGATCACTTCCTCGGGCTTGGTGTAGTGGGACACCTCGGAGGCAACCTCGTCCTCTACGCCGGCGAGCACGCCGAGTTCGGCCTCGACGGTGACGTCGTGCTTATGGGCATAATTGACGACCTTGCGGGTCAGGGCGACGTTCTCGTCGTAGGGGAGGGCGGAACCGTCGATCATCACGGATGAGAAGCCGAAGTCCACGCAGCTCTTGCAGAGTTCATAGCTGTCGCCGTGGTCGAGGTGAAGAACGATCTGGGGCTTCTTCCATCCAAGTTCCTTGGCGTATGCCACGGCACCCTGGGCCATGTAGCGGAGGAGAGTCTGGTTGGCATAGTTGCGGGCGCCCTTGCTCACCTGCAGGATCACGGGAGACTTGGTCTCTGCGGAAGCCTGGATGATGGCCTGGAGCTGCTCCATGTTGTTGAAATTGAACGCGGGGATGGCGTAACCGCCCTTGACTGCCTTGGCGAACATCTCGCGGGTGTTCACAAGGCCAAGATCTTTAAAAGAAACTTTCATAATTATTATTGAAAAACTAACTTTCCGTTAAATCATGCAAATATAGCATTTCTTTTTGAGAAACTGACATTATACGAAAAAGAATTACTATATTGCAGCGTTATTGCAGTGTTATTGCAGCGTTATTGTTCAGCGGCAGTGTGTGTCCCCGAAGGGACTTTTCCCATGTTTTATGTCCCTTCGGGGACACACACTGCCGCTGAACGAAGGGATGCACAAAAGATAACAATCCTTTTGGGTACACACTGCTGCAGAACAGAGGCACATGGAAATGGGAAAAGTCATCATATTCTCGGCTCCTTCGGGAGCAGGTAAAAGTACTGTCGTGGGGCACCTTCTGAAGCTGCACCCCGAATTCGAGTTTTCTGTCAGCGCGACCTCCCGCGCCCCGAGGGGCGAGGAGCAGCACGGACGCGAATACTATTTCATCGATGCCGCAAGGTTCCGGGAGCTGATTGCCCAGGATGCCTTCGTGGAATATGAAGAAGTCTATGCGGACCGCTTCTATGGCACTCTCAAGTCCGAGGTGGAGCGCATCTGGTCCAAGGGCCACGTAATCGTGTTCGACGTGGACGTGAAGGGCGGCGTGAGCCTGAAGAAGTATTTCAAGGACGCGGCGCTCTCCGTGCTGATAGTCCCCCCCTCCATGGAAGTGCTCGAGCAGCGCCTCCGCGGACGCGGCACCGACACGGAAGAATCCATACGCGAGCGGCTCGACAAGGCTCAGTGGGAACTGGACTTCGCCCGCGGCAAGTTCGACCGTGAACTGGTCAACGACAAGCTGGAAGACACGTTCGCGGAATCTGAAGCCATCGTCGATTCGTTCCTATGCGGATAGCCGTCTACTCGGGGTCTTTCGATCCCCTGCACATAGGCCACCAGGCGATAATGGAATACCTGACCCGCGAAAAGGCGTTCGACTGGGTCTATCTGGTCATTTCCCCTCAGAATCCGTTCAAGGACCCTTCCAAGGCGCTGACAGGCGAGCAGAGGTACCGTGCGGCCATCGACGCCGTGCGCAGGCATCCCGAACTGCACGTATGGGTGGACAACATAGAACTGTCGATGGATCCGCCGCACTACACCATACGCACGCTGGACGCCCTTCGCCGCCGTGAGCCCGAAAATGAGTTCACGCTCGTGGTCGGCGCCGACAACCTCGAGAACATGCTCAAGTGGCGTGACGCGCCGCGTATCCTCACCGAATACGGAGTGGCGGTGTATCCGCGCAAGGGCTTCGACCTGGATGCGATACGCCGTTTCATGTACGAGAAGATGCGGGTGCTGCCGTCGCCCTATGTGCTTGACGCTTCGTCGCTTCGCGACAATCCCGGCACCATGGGGCTGGAAGACCACGACCGTCTCTACAAGATCGAAATAATCGACGCACCGATAGTGGACATATCCTCCACACGCATCCGCGAAGGCATCGCGGCCGGGGAGGATATGAGCGCCTGGATGATGTAGGCGCGTCTACAGCAGCAGCGAAATCCCGATTCCTATGAGCACGCAGCCGCCGACGATTTCGGCGACGGGGCCTGCGCGCCTGCCTATGAAGCGGCCGCCGCAGATGCCGACCACGGCAGACAGGGCCGTCACGGCGAAAACGGCTGCCAGAAGCGGCAGGAATGCCTCCAGCCCGGTGCCTTCCATGGATTCCGCCACCCCGACGGCAAGCGCATCGATGCTGGTGGCGACTCCTCCTATGATTATCTTTCCCCAGCTGCCGAGGTCGCGTACCTCTTCCTTGCCGCGTATCCCTTCGACCAGCATCGAGCCGCCCACGTAGAGCAGCAGCAGGAAGCCGATGATGTGCGAGACCTTTATCACGCTGGCGGCGAACAGGCTGCCGAATGCCCATCCGGCGAGCAGCAGGCCCGTCTGGATCACGGCGAACACGGCGGTGACCCTGAGCACGTTGGGCCAGCGGAGGCTCTTCAGCGTGACGCTCGAGCAAAGCGTCACGGCAAAGCAGTCGGCGCAGAGCGAGATGGCGATGAGTATGGATTCCAGTATGCCCAATGCGTTACGGCTTGAATACCTGACGGTTGGCAATCGAGCGGCCGAGGGTCAGGGAGTCGGCGTACTCCAGTTCGTCGCCGAAACCCAGGCCGCGGGCGAGGGTCGTGACCTTGCAGCCGCTGCCTTCAATCTGGCGGTAGATATAGAAAGAGGTGGTCTCGCCCTCCACGTCGCCGGAGAGCGCCAGGATCACTTCCACGTCTGCGGACACCCTGTCCACAAGCTGGCGTATGGTGAGGTCCGACGGCCCGACTCCGCCGATGGGGGAGATGATGCCGCCGAGCACGTGATAGACGCCGCGGTACTGGCCGGTGGCCTCTATGCTCATCACGTCGCGCACGCTTTCCACCACGCAGATGGTCTTGTGGTCGCGGCGCTGGTCGGCGCAGATCGCGCACTCGTCGCCGTCGGATACCATCATGCAGGTGCGGCAGTAGTGTACGTCTTCTGCAAGCCTGTCGATTGAAGAGGCGAAATGGTGGATCCTTTCCGCCGGCTGCCTGAGAAGATGCAGGGCGAGCCTGAGGGCGCTGCGCGAGCCCACTCCCGGGAGGGAACTGATGGCTTCGACGGCGTCTTTCAGGACTTTGGAAGGGTAGTTCTCCTGGGAAATCATCTATTCAACGACCACTCCGTTCTTTTTCCAGTTGATGAAGCCTATGATGCAGGTCACGATGTAGAATGAGTACATCGCAGCCATGAGCCACTTTGCCTGGGTGGCATACACGGCGACGATAAGGCCGTTGGCGGCAATCCAGAAGAGGTACTGCTCGATATGCGACTGGCTCAGGAGCCAGGCGGCCACGAGACTCAGCACGAGGGAAGCCCCGTCGAGCAGGGGAGCGGGGTCGCTGGTATGGCTGAGCGCCCAGCTGAGGAGCGGGGTGCCGGCGGCCACGATGCAGCACACCACGACCAGACGTTTTGCGCCAAGGGGCACGACGTGGATCTTGCCGCCGCTTTCCTTGTCGAGGGTGCGCCACCGGAAGATGCCGACCACGGCTATGACGATGAGATACACATTCAGAGCCACCTGGGCCCAGAGCGGAGCCCAGACGCCGTTTTCCAGGTTGGTCGAGGCGATGATAAGGGCCACCACGGAGGTGATGATGCTGAAGTACCACATCCATTTGTGCTGAAAAATCTGCAGGGTCATATACGTCACTCCGCAGATGAGCGGTATTGCCTGGATCCAGGCGCTGTTGGCATTAAGCCATCCAAGTACATTTTCCATTCTGCAAAAATAAGAATAAAAATGTATTTAAGTTTTCGTAAATCAAATTATTTGTCTAAATTTGCGCGCTTTTTTGAGGGACGAAAGTCCCGGAGCACAAAACATATTGTTAAACAACTAATTCAAATTTATTGCAACACAATGGAAAATGAAAAGCAAATGCTGAACGCATCCGTCGCTCCCGAGAACTTTGACTGGGACGCATTCGAGAGCAGTTCCGACATCTACGGCAAGGCAGACAAAGCCGAGATCGAGGCCGCTTACGACAAGACTCTCGCCCGCATCGACGGCGGCGAGACCAAGGAAGGCGAAGTCGTGTCCATCAACAAGCGCGAGGTCGTCGTGTCCGTGGGCGGAAAGAGTGAAGGTGTCATCATGGCCACCGAGTTCCGCTACAACCCCGACCTGAAAGTCGGTGACAAGGTGGAAGTTCTCGTCGAGTCCCCCGAGGACAAGAAGGGACAGATCGTTCTCTCACATAAGAAGGCCCGCGCCCTCAAGTCCTGGGACAGGGTCAATGAAGCATACGAAAACGACGAGGTCGTCAAGGGCTTCGTCAAGACCCGCACCAAGGGCGGCATGATCGTCGACGTGTTCGGTATCGAGGCTTTCCTCCCCGGCAGCCAGATCGACATCAAGCCCATCCGCGACTACGACCAGTTCGTGGGCCAGAACATCGATTTCAAGATCGTCAAGATCAACAACGAGTACCGCAATGTCGTCGTCTCCCACAAGGCTCTGCTCGAGGCTGAGCAGGAAGCCAGAAGGGCTGAACTCATCGGCAAGCTCGAGAAGGGCCAGGTCCTCGAAGGCGTGGTCAAGAACATCACCAACTACGGCGTGTTCGTCGACCTCGGCGGCGTGGACGGTCTCATCCACATCACCGATCTGAGCTGGGGCCGTGTCAACCACCCCGAGGAAATCGTCTCCCTGGACGAGAAGATCAAGGTCGTCGTGCTCGACTTCAACGAGCAGCAGAAGCGCATCGCCCTCGGTCTCAAGCAGCTCACTCCTCATCCTTGGGACAACCTCGATCCCAACCTCAAGGTTGGTGACAAGGTCAAGGGCAAGGTGATCCTGCTCGCCGACTACGGCGCATTCATCGAGATCGAGCCCGGCGTGGAAGGTCTTGTCCACGTGAGCGAAATGAGCTGGAGCCCCCGTCTCCACAGCGCACAGGAATTCCTGAAGCAGGGCGACGAGGTTGAGGCACAGGTGCTCAGCATCGACCGCGAGGCACGCAAGATTTCCCTCGGTCTGAAGCAGCTGACCCCCAACCCTTGGGAGAACATCCGCGAGAAGTATCCCGTCGGCAGCCGCCACACCGCCACCGTCCGCAACGTCACCAACTTCGGTGTGTTTGCTGAACTCGAAGACGGCGTCGAGGGTCTTGTCCACATCAGCGACCTGAGCTGGAACAAGATCAAGCATCCTTCAGAGGTTGTGAGCGCAGGCGACACCATCGATGTCCAGATTCTCGACTTCGACGAGGCCAACCACAAGCTCAGCCTTGGCCACAAGCAGCTCACCACCAACCCCTGGGACGAGGTAGAGGCCAAGTTCCCCGTCGGTTCCACCGTTGAAGGCACCGTCGCATCCGTCACCGACAAGGGCGCTATGATCACCCTCGACGGCGAAGTGGAAGGCTTTGCATTCAACCGCGAGATCGTCAAGGAAGACGGCAAGCCCGCTACCGCAGGCGAGACTCTCCCGTTCAAGGTCGTCGAGCTCCGTCGCAGCACCCGCCGCATCATCCTCAGCCACCTGCGCACCTACGCAGAGGTCAAGGAGAAGGCCGCTGCAGCAGAGGTCGAGAGCACCAAGAAGGCTGTCAAGAAGGTCAACTCCAACGTCGAAAAGACCACCCTCGGTGACATCGACGCCCTTGCAGCACTCAAGGAGAAACTCGAGAAGGGAGAATAATAATGATCCTGAACGTCACGACAATGGGCACAGCTTCGGCTATGCCCATTTCTGATAGGAATCCAAGCGCCCAGATGCTTACGGCTGGTGGGCGCTTGTTTCTTATAGACTGCGGAGAAGGCACGCAGCAGCAGATGAGGCGCTGCCATTTTTCTTTCGTCAAGGTTGAGGCGGTCTTCATTTCCCATATCCACGGCGACCACCTGTTCGGGCTCTTCGGACTGCTGAACTCGATGGCTATGTACGGCCGCAGTGCCGACCTTCATATATATGGCCCGCAGGCCCTGGGCGGAGTGCTGAATTTCTACCGCAGCTATTTCGGCTCCGACGACAATTTCCAGATTGCCTTCCACGCCCTGAACTGCAAGTCGCCGGAAGTGGTGCACAAGTCGAAGTGCATAGAGGTCAGCGCTTTCCCCCTGAACCACAAGATCGAGTGCTATGGCTTCCGTTTCGACGAGATCTTGACTCCCAGGCACGCCGAAGCCAATCCGGCCTACAGGCCGAAATCCTACGCATATTGCTCGGACACGGCTCCGTTCCCGGAACTCCCACAGTGGGTGAAGGGAGTCACCTGCCTCTACCACGAGGCCACGTATCCCGAAGAAATGGCCGACAAGGCTAAGTTCCGCTTCCATTCCACCTCCGTCCAGGCGGCCCGTTGCGCCCTGGAGGCTGGCGCTGAGAGGCTTATAATAGGGCACTATTCTTCGAGGATCACTGATATGGAAGCCCTTCTCTCCGAGTGCAGGGCGGTCTTTCCCGCCACTGTAGCAGCAAATGATTGCGATACCTTTGATATATAATGGAATTATTTTTGCATATCTCTCACTTTGTTCGTAAATTCGGATTCGTGAAAAGATTTGCTGTGATATTGTGTCTGCTTGGCTTGTTCGTAGCCGCGACACCTGGCCAATACGAGAAGTATATTGAAAAATATGCTTCCGTGGCCGTCTCCGAAATGCATCGTTCCGGCGTTCCCGCGTCCATCACCCTTGCACAGGGTCTTCTGGAATCCGCCGCCGGTGAGTCTGTCCTTGCCACCAAGGCCAACAACCATTTCGGCATCAAATGCCATTCCGACTGGAAAGGCAAGAAAACCTACAAAGACGACGACAAGGAGAACGAATGCTTCCGCGTGTACCCGAATGCATCGGCATCTTTCCGGGACCATTCGGATTTCCTGCGCTACCAGGACCGCTACAAGTCCCTTTTCGACCTTGAGCCCACGGACTACAAGGCCTGGGCAAAGGGCCTGAAAAAGGCCGGCTACGCCACTGACAGGCAGTATGCCGATAAACTGATCAAGCTGATCGAAGATTACGAGCTCTACCGCTACGACAGCGATGCCGATATACCCGAGACTCCGCACGAAATAGAGAAGCCGGTGGAGCTCAAGCCCTCCGACGTCAAGGAGGAGCTGCGTTTCTCCCTTTCCCGCGACGTGTACCAGATCAACGGCGTGCCGTGCATCTATGCGGTCGAGGGCGATACCTATGAATCCATCGCCGCTTCTTATGGATTGTTCCTCAGGGAGATACTACGTTTCAACGACGCTTCCTCCGGGGCCGTCCTGCGTCCGGGCGACATAGTGTATCTCCAGATAAAGAAGCGCCGCGGAGCCCGCGGCATGGAGAAGTTCATCGCGGGCGAAGGCTGTGAGACCCTCCGCGACATTTCCCAGCGCTTCGGAATCAGGCTCTCGACCCTCAAGCGCTACAACCGCGTGCCTGAGGATTACATCCCGCTCGAAGGTGACACCATCCTGCTCCGCCGATGAAGACCATCCTGAAACTGCTCGCCCTTATCGTTTGCCTTGCGGCCGCTTTGTTTGCATACAACTGGCTGCGGGACAACAAGATGCCGAATTTCTACGGCAAGGCCGAGCTGTACGTGGGCGAGAAGACCACCCCCGACGATGTGGTTGATTCCCTGAAGAAGCATCTCCGGGTGCTCAGCGAGCGGCGCCTCCGCAAGGTGTTTGCCGAAAAGAAGGTGGCCGAATTCATCAAGCCGGGGCACTACCAAGTGAATTCGAAGCATTCGAGCGTGTATGTGGCGCGCATGCTCAACAACGGCTGGCAGACTCCGGTGCGTTTCACGCTTGCCGGGTCGCTGCGCACCGGCGGCGAAATCGCCCGGAAGATTGCCTCCCAGCTTGAAGCCGATTCCGCTTCCGTGGCTGCCGCACTCTCTGATTCTGCGCTTCTCGCCCGCTTCGGAGTGACCCCCGAGAACATTTTCCCGGCCTTTTTCCCTGCGACCTACGACATATATTGGAATGCTTCGGTCGAAGACGTGCTGGAGCGTTGCCGGAAAGCTGCGGACGCATTCTGGACTGAGGACAATCTCGTAAAGGCAGCCCGTGCCGGGCTTTCCCGGAGCGAAGCTGTGGTGCTGGCTTCCATCGTGAAAGGGGAGTCCCACTACAAGCCCGAGCTTTCCAAGATAGCCGGAGTTTATCTGAACCGCCTGAAGAGGGGCATGCTGCTGCAGGCCGATCCGACCGTCGCCTATTGCTACGACTACGAACTGAAGCGTGTGCTGTACCGGCACCTGGAGTTCGATTCACCTTATAATACATATAAATATGCCGGTCTTCCTCCCGGGCCTATATGCGTGCCCGACAAAGAGTATCTGGAAGCGGTGCTGAATCCCGACTACGGCGGAGGCAACCTCTATTTCTGCGCCAGCAAGAACCTGGACGGCACCCACGTCTTCGCCAAGACCCTGGAGGCCCATAACCGCAACGCCAAGGCCTTTCAGAATGCCCTAACAAAAAAATAGCGAAATATATTGTAAAACGATAAATATTTATTATATTTGCGAAAACTTTAGTGTTAAACAATATGAAGAAAGTTTTGATTTTCGCCGCGGCACTCTTCTTTGCCGCAATCGGAAGCGCCCAGACCCCGCTTCCCAACGATCCCGAGGTTAAGACGGGAAAGCTGGACAATGGTATGACCTACTACATCCGGCACAACGACAAGCCCGCACAGCGTGCCGAGTTCTACCTCGCCACCCATGTCGGAGCTATCCAGGAGACCCCCGACCAGGACGGTCTTGCCCACTTCCTTGAGCATATGTGCTTCAATGGCCTCAAGAACCTTCCCGGCAAGCAGATGCTCGAGTATCTGCAGAGCATAGGCGCCGAGTTCGGCCGCAACATCAACGCCTCCACCGGTGTGGAGGCCACCCAGTACATGCTCAACAATATCCCCGTGACGCGCGAGGGCATCATCGATACCTGCCTCCTCGTCATGCACGACTATTCCCACTTCGTGCTTTGCGAGCAGGAGGAAATCGACGCCGAGAGGGGAGTCATCCTCGAGGAGCGCCGCACCCGCCGCAACGCATCCTGGCGTATGTATGAGCAGGACAAGCTCTACATGTACAAGGATTCCAAGTATGCTACCTGCTCCCTTATCGGAAGCCAGGAGAATCTCGAGACCTTCAAGAGGGAGAGCCTCGTGAACTTCTATGAGACTTGGTACCGTCCTGACAACCAGGCCCTTATCGTGGTGGGCGACATCGATCCCGACCAGATTCTCGCCAAGATCCAGAAGCTCTTCGCCGACATCCCCGCTCCCGTGAATCCGAAAGCGAAGGATGTCATCAAGGTGCCCGACAACGTGGATCCCATTGTCGGTGTGGTCACCGATCCCGAGACCCCCAACTCCTCCGTCATGGTGCTGTGGAAGAGCGATCCGCTTCCCCGCGAGTATGCCAACACCGACATTGCCTTCATGACCGAGCTCATCAAGGATATCGTGGCCGAAGTCATGTCTGAGCGTTTCCAGGAGATCACCTCTAAGCCCAATGCCCCGTTCCTCGGCGCCGATCTTGTGTGCAGCCAGATCTGCGAGACCTGCGACGTGGTCATGGGCGACGTTGCCTTCAAGGAAGGAGATGTGGATACCGCTTTCAAGGCCTTCTTCACCGAGGTCGAGAAAATGAAGCGTTTCGGATTCACCGACAGCGAGGTGCAGCGCGCAAAGGATGAAATCCTGAGCCGTTACGAGAAGCGCGCCCAGGGTGCCGATTCCCGCAAGAACTCCGAATTCGTGTATCCTATCATCAACAACTTCTTCCACAATACTCCTTACATGGTCCCTTCAGTCGAAAGCCAGCTGGCCAAGAACGTGCTCCAGATGCTTCCTGCAGGTGCCATCAACCAGATTGTGGGCCAGCTCATCACCGATGAGAACATGGTGATCCTCTACAACGGTCCCGAGAAGGAAGGCGTTGCCAATCCCACCGAGGCCCAGCTGCTGGGCATCGTGAAGGCCGTGAAGGCATCCGAGATTGCTGCAAACGCGGAAGAGAAGATCGACAGCCAGTTCGTCGATCCCGCCACCCTGAAGGGCGCCAAGGTCAAGAAGACCCGCAGCCTTGCCAAGGGCATCACCGAGTGGACTCTTGCCAACGGCGTGACCGTTGCCGTGCTCCCCACCGAATTCAAGAAAGACCAGGTGCTTATCCGCCTCTCGATGGAAGGCGGCAAGTCCTTGATCCCCACTGAAGACCTGCCTTCCTTCGAAGACAATCTCTGGAGCCTGTTCCTCTCCAACAGCGGTATTTCCAAATTCAATTCCGCCACCACCAAGAAGATGCTCTCCGGCAAGCAGGTCGGCATGGGCCCCTACATCGGCTCCGTGCGTCATGGCATCTCCGGCAACTGCCAGCCCAAGGATCTCGAGACTGCATTCCAGCTGCTCTATCTCAACTTCGTCGACCACCGTTTCGACGCCGATGAGTACAACGTGGGCAAGCAGCAGATCGAGGCCGTCCTCCCCAATCTCGTCAACACTCCGAACTTCAAGTTCCAGCAGGAGATGAGCAAGGCCATCTACGGCGGCAATCCCCGCGTCGTCGTCATCGACAATGACGTGCTGGCAAAGGCGGACATCTCCGTCGTGGAGCGCAACTACCGCAAGCTCTTCGCAAGCGCAAAGGGTGCAAAGGTCTATGTGGTCGGCAATGTCGATCTCGAGACTCTCAAGCCTCTCGTGGAGAAGTACATCGGTTCCCTTCCCAAGAAGGGCAAGGCCCTGAAGTGGACCGATACCGGCGAGCGCATGGTCCAGGGCCAGATAGAGGACGCCTTCAAGGTGGACATGCAGACCCCCAAGACCACCGTCCTCCAGGTCTACAACAACTACAACACCAAGTACAGCGTGGCTGAAGAAGTGAATCTCGACGCCGTGAAGTACATCCTCGACATGATCTACACCGACACCCTTCGTGAGTCCGAAGGCGGCACCTACGGCGCTTCCACCGGAGCCGGAATCGACAAATTCCCGGTTGACCGTTCGATGATCCAGGTGTACTTCGACACCAACCCCAGTTCCGCCGACAAGCTTCGCGAAGTCGCCAAGGCCGAACTCCGCAAGTTCGCCGAGAACGGACCCACCGAGGAGCAGATGACCCGCGTCCGCGAGAACTTCAAGAAGAACGTTCCCGAGAAGCGTATCCAGAACAACTACTGGATGACCGTGATCAACTGCATCTACACCTATGGCATCGCAGACTTCGACGCCGAGTATGAGGCAGCGGTGAACGCCCTGACTCCCGAGAGCATCCGCGCCGCAGCTGCATCCGTCCTCGCATCAGGCAACCTGCTTGAGGTTGTCATGAGCCCGGACAAGGCAGCTGAACGTGAATGATTATTTCCTTCCCTTTCCCTTGAACGCCGTTCCTTTTATATGGAGGATTACAGGGCGTTCAAGTCCGGAAAGGTAGGCGGTGAGGGTCTTATCGAAAGGATAAGGCCCTTCATCGTTTTTATAGGTGACTTCAATCGTGCCTTTTCCGCCCGGGGCGATGTCGGTGCGGGTCCAGACGGCGGATGTGCATCCGCAGGTGGTTGTCACGGCGAATATGTTGAGAACTGAATCACTGATGTTTGTCACCTCGAAACTGCAGGACACGGCGCCGTCGCGCATGTCGATCTTTCCGAAATCATGGACGGTGCGGTCGAAGCGGGCTATGCCGCCGAATTCTTTCTGTGCGGCAGCAGGCAGGGCCAGTGCGCACAACAGCAGGAGTGTCAGTATTCGTTTCATAGCTGCAAATATATAAAAATTACACTTCAAGTCTTGATTATTCAAATACAATACCGTAAATTTGCGCATCATTAAACAACAATAGAATTATGGCTTACAAAATTTCCGCAGATACCTGCGTTGCTTGCGGCACCTGCCAGGGCGAATGCCCTACCGGCGCCATTAAGGAAGGGGACGTCTACACGATCGATCCCAATGTGTGCATTGATTGCGGCACTTGCGCTGACGCCTGCCCCATGGGTGCAATCGAACCCGGCGCATAATCTGGATAAGACAATTCCGAGGGCCTTGCGAGGGCCCTCTTTGTTTTTTACACGTCGGCATTGGGTGTTTTCCCTTTGCCGTTTGTATTATGTATGGTGAATATTGTTTATTCTATCATATTATATCTATGAAAAAGTACACTAAGTCAAACGTTTGCGCCGGTGGCTATGTCGCTCCCGCCGCTGAGGCCTGTGAGGCTGTGTGCAGCGAATTGCTGTGCCAGAGCCCGCAGATCAACCAAGAAGAGTTCGGAGGGTTCACTCCCTACGATCCCTGGAATTAAAATGGAGGAAAGCATTATGAAGAAGTTATTGTTTATTGCTTCCGCCTTTATTCTGGCGATGACGGTTTCCTGCAACAAGGCAATCGATCCTGTCAATCCTTCCGAAAACGGCTCCGAGGCCGTGGAGATGATTGAGTTCTCCTTCCCCGCAGGTCGCGAGATGACCAAGTCCTTCCTGGACGGCAACACCTTCAAATGGGAAATGGGTGACATGGTGGCCGTGTGCTATGGCTCCACTGTGGCTCCTTTCAAATACGACCCCGAGGGCGACAAGTTCGTCGGCACGATCGACGCCGGCGCAACCGGTCCTTTCTCCGTTATCTACCCCTTCAACAGCGAAATCCAGGCTTCCGGAGGCAGTTTCATGACCACGATGCCTTCCGTGCAGGTTGCAGGTGACCACAATGTGGATCCCTACGCGCTGATTTCCGCAGGCTAGGTTGCCGACCTGGCTGCACTTTCCGCCGGCGTGACCTTGAAGAACGTGTTCACGCTCATCCGCGTGAGCATTACGGATTCTGACGTGACCTCCATTTCGTTTGAAGGCAATCCCGATGGAGCTATGGCCAGTCCTGCCATCGCGGGTCAAGTCCTGATTGATCCTTCCGATGGCAGCTTTGTGTGCGAAAGCCGCAATCTTGCAGTTACCCTGGTTCCTGAGTCAGGTACGTTTGCCGCCGGAACTTATGATCTTGCCGTGCTGCCCCAGAACCTTGAAAAAGGTCTCAAGTTAGTCTTTAAACGCAGTGGACAGGAATTAGCACATTATAAGATTTCCTCTGCTGCCAAGCAGTTGGTGCGCAATCAGGGTGTTGAGTTCCCTTCATTTAATGTGGCCGGCATTGAGACTGTATGTCGTTACATCCAGTCCGCTGCTGATATGCAGGCCTGGGATGCAGTGGCATATGCAGACTACACGGTCGATGATGTCACCTATCTTGGCGAAGATATTGATATGGCCGGCGTTACCGGTTGGACTCCTATCAACCAGTTCATCGGTACATTCGACGGCCAGAACCACCGCATCTATAATCTCAGCGTCAGCGGAAGCGAGTATGTAGGTTTGTTCCGTATCAACAAGAATGCAACGGTGAAGGCTGATATAAGAAATGTCATAGTAGGAACCAAGGATGGCAAAAACTGGGATGGCGTGAGTAACTTCACTCATAGCAATTCTGCAACCCGTACTACCTGGTATTATATCGGCGTTGTGGCAAAGACACAGGGTGCTGCTACTATGGAGAATGTGATTAACTTTGCCAAGGTGGAAGTTGCTGCAGGAAGTAACGGAAAAACCCGTGCGGCAGGTGTCTGTGGTAACTGGTCATCTTCCGAGAACATTCAGAACTGTGCTAACTATGGTCCGGTTTTCAATAATGCTACTGAGACGGGTCTTGATGGCACCAAAGTCGCGACCAGTGTTCTCGGCGGCGTAATCGCCCAGTGTGATACTCCGGTAAGCATCATTTCATGCCATAACTACGGCGATGTCACAAACAATAATACTTATGTTAAGTGGATTGGCGGTATCCTTGGCAATACCAGCAAGGCTGTGACTGTGTCCGGTTGCGAGAACCATGGAAATTTCAGCAGTGTAAAGGCTTATACTTCCTGGCTTGGAACCGGCGGGGTGGTTGGCTACTTGTATAATTCCGACGGCAAGATTGAAAACTGCAAGTGCTTGGATTGCACTCTGACAACAGCCAGTCAGGTTGTTGCAG
>JAEEGG010014810.1_pt1 | contig 16449 bp, 15 predicted proteins | sample 9134161 | NCBI WGS metagenome assembly JAEEGG01 (sample SAMN16246543, study PRJNA631951) | gut metagenome | biome: gut microbiome; feature: rumen; material: CR-attached | host: Bos | place: Iran: Karaj | collected 2018-10
TGTCCCCAGATGTCTGGCCAGTCGTTGTGCTGCCTCACTAGCAGATTACCTCAAGATTCTCCTACCCCTTCATCTTCTCCATCCTCCACTTCATAGCCAGGGGCAATATCGATGGTGTAGAAGTACTTGCCTAGATCCAATGGCCATTCGGCTGACAGAGATTTCAACTGCCTTTTCTCTGTCTGCCGCCTTTCCGGTCGTTGCATCATCGTATTCTTCTCCGTCTTTTTTACTGTCTTATCCTTGGGTTCAATCAGCCAAGCATATCCAATCATGTAGAGGACGAAGAAGAGTGCGATGATAAAAATATCTTTCTTATGTAACAAACGCGGCTGCTTCACTACCTATATTCTATGAATACAATCAACGACATCCTTATTCCATTGTATTTCTAATTGTCTGTTCTCTATAGAAGGATAGAAATAAATAGAATCTTTATCTGGTGATAGATGTTTGGCATCAACTTGATAACTTGAAGTATCTCCATTATAGGTTATGTTTATTTGTAATATGTCGAATTTTATAAGTTTGCCGTATTTGCATCTGCAGTTTTTGCTTATAGCGATGTTCCTATTTACAGTTTTAATTTGAAGTACCATATATAATAGTGTTTTTTGTGATTTGGTAATAGAGAATGGTGGCAAATGATGCTACCATCCCCCTGAAAATTAGTCCATCAAGTTTGCGAATGGCCTTTTACCTGCGTGACCATCTTTAAACTCCGCAATCATTTTATGCTCAACCTCTCGTGGGTCATCATCTGTTAACGTTTTCCAGCACACGACCAAATCTCTTGAATCGGCCAGCTGCCAAATGTAACGTCCACCCCAATGGCCGATATTGGCTCCTTGCCCAAAACGCAAATATTGTCCTAAGCGTTTATTGAGTGTAGCAGAACTACCAGCACCACCAGCTTTACCTATATATACGACAGGTGTACCTTCCACCCAGTTGTCTTTCAACTCGGACAGAGGCACATTAGGATCTTGGCCTTTAAAATGTCCTCCTGTACCTTCTGACAAAAAAAGTGGCTCCGACTCGCTTTCACGCAGCACCACATAAACACCCTTTTGTGCAGGAATCCGTATTCTTGCTCCATCCATCAACTCGCCCATAGTCTTGAATCCTTCGAAACCATGATCCTGAAAAAACTCTCTGTTCATCATAATGTAAAAGTCATATCGTATTGTTTTCAAATTGTTTACACCACACGATTAAATCAATCAAATCATAGACAAGAGAGGTCTTAAGATAAGGAGTCTCTCCCTCCCAACTTTATTTAAACCTTCACATTCTTGATTATTTAAAAGTATACGTAATCACTTGTACTTCTTGATCCAATGCTTTGCATTAATCCTAAGGGTATCTCTAAGATGATACAACGGTCTATAACTATGATAGTTTGGCCCACCCATCTGACAGACAAACTGGTGGATTGTTTTGTTAATCACATTACACCTCTGGTCTTTCAAAATCACATAAACTTGGTTCTCCTTGAAGTTTATATAAGCCCCCATGATACTGAAATCACAATTAGGAAGCCCTATACCTTCTTTGAGAGAAAATGTCCCTGTGTCTGTATAATCATACAGATAATTGTAGATTTGATGTCCAATTCTCATTTTTTTAGATTTTTGTTTAAGCCCCCTGGTTCTGTCCCCAGCGATGTCCCCAATGGTGTCCCTGACCGTGTTCCCATTGATGTCCCCAGTTGTGTCCCCAAGTTTTAAATTTGACTTTTGCAAATATACGAAAATTAATTTGAAAAATGTATAGAGAAAGGGCTAAAAAAAGTTAACTAGCATAGTATACATGGTCTTACTGCTTGTTTTTTACAATTAACAATGAGCAAACTGCAAACCCTTACACCCAGTCTCGCTCGTGGCCGACGGGTGCTACGCCCGTTGCGGACGGACCAAACGCCCGTTGCGGACGGATCACACGCTCGTCGCGGACGGATCACACGCTCGTCGCGGACGGATGTAACGCTCATCCGAAACGAGCGAGATTCTCATCGCGGACGAACGGCCACAAGATGACTATGTAACTTCATGTCCTGCCTCACTCAACCTTCCCACCAACATTTGTAAGGCACGGCTCAACTTTGGGTAATCCCATTCAGAAAAGTATGGAGGAAAGAGTGATGCAAGAATCGTCATATAGTTAGTCTGTTCGAGAAAACAGGCCGTCAAATGCTAAAGAACTGTAAAAGAAGAAATCTACGAAACAGTTTTTCGCTAATTCTCTTCATCAATTGATTATTTTTCACTAACTTTGCCAAAATTATAATACAAAAGCGATATATGAAAAATATCAATCGTCTGATGATTGACGGATAAGTTTATTTGTAATAAAAGAAAGAAGTAACAACAAATATGAAGACTGAAAAGCTAATATCGTTGGCTGCTGCTGAATTTGCAGAGCGTTGGAAAGGTAGAGGATATGAACGGGGCGAATCACAACCCTTTTGGATTGACCTGCTTTCCAATGTCTTTGGCATTGAAACACCATCGGATGGTTTTATCACTTTTGAAGACCATCGAATGGTGGATGCCTCCAACTGTATAGATGGTCGTATTCGTTCCACTAAAGTTCTGATAGAGCAGAAATCTTTAGGAAAGGACTTGCGAGCAGGCATCCGTCAAAGTGATAATAGATTGCTAACCCCTTTCCAGCAAGCCCGTCGTTATGTAGTTAGTCTGCCCGTGTCAGAGCATCCTCGTTGGATTGTTACTTGCAACTTTGCTGAGTTTCTTGTCTATGACATGGAGCAGCCAAATGGGGAACCTGAACAGATTCTCTTGGAGAATTTGGGTAAAGAGTATTATCGCCTGATGTTCCTTGTTGATGCCAAAAACGAGCATCTTAGCAAGGAGATGCAAGTCTCTATGCAAGCTGGTGAGATAGTTGGCAAGATTTATGAGGCTCTTTTGAAGCAATACGATGATAATAGCCCCGAAGCACTCCGTTGGCTCAATATCCTATGTGTCCGCATTGTATTCTGTCTTTATGCTGAGGACGCAGGAATCTTCACGCATGAGCAGTTTCATGATTTCCTTGTTCGCTATGAGGCCGAGGATATGCGTCGTGCTTTGCGTGACCTCTTTGAAGTGTTGAACACACCGCCAGAGAAGCGTAGTAGGTATCTTAAAGACGATTTAAAAGCCTTCCCCTACACTAACGGAGGACTGTTTGAAGAGGAAATAGAAATTCCTCAGTTCACCGAAGAACTTAAGGCTGCTCTTTTACAGAATGCCAGCCTTGACTTCGATTGGTCGGAAATATCGCCAACTATCTTTGGAGCGGTGTTTGAAAGTACGCTTAATCCAGAGACACGACGGAGTGGTGGCATGCACTACACTTCCATCGAGAACATACATAAAGTCATCGACCCGCTTTTCTTGAATGACTTACGCCGTGAATTGGACGAGATACTGGAAGAAAAAGTTGAGCGACAACGGCAGAAGAAGCTTGACGCTTACCAAGACCGCTTGGCCTCGCTGACTTTCCTTGACCCGGCCTGTGGTTCAGGCAACTTCCTTACAGAGACTTATCTTTCACTCCGTCGCTTGGAGAATGAGTGCATCCGTGAACGCTATCACGGCCAGGCATTCCTCGGCTTTGAAGAAGTGAACCCAGTCAAGGTAAGCATTCAGCAGTTCTATGGTATAGAGATCAACGACTTTGCTGTGACCGTAGCCACAACGGCCCTATGGATATCAGAGGCTCAGATGCTTCGTGAGACAGAAAAAATCATCAAGCGTGATATGGAATTCTTGCCGTTAAAGCCCTACCACAACATTCGTGAAGGAAATGCTCTTAGAATGGACTGGGATGTTATAGAAGAGAAGTCTGACATACCGACTATACATGCCAACAATGTCCATTTGATTGTTGAACCTGAACCGACAGTCGCAAGTGAACCCATAGTTGATTATGATGAACTGAATGTTGTGACTAAAAGTTTCGATGGCAACGCAAAACCCGAAGTAAAGAGATATGAAGTTCGTTATGACTATATTATTGGTAATCCACCTTTTGTGGGAGCACGTCAGATGTCGGATTCACAGAAAAAGGATATTATCACTATTTTCGGTTCCAAATGGCAAAACGTTGGCAATATGGACTATGTCTGCTGTTGGTATAAGAAAGCAACCAATGTGATGCAACACAACCGCAATTGCCAAGCAGCTTTCGTTTCTACAAATAGTATCTGTCAAGGTGAACAAGTTGCGTCACTATGGGAGAAACTATTTGACGAAGGGGTGTCAATCAACTTTGCTCATCGCACGTTCCGATGGGATAGTGAGGCAACCCTAAAAGCCCATGTACACTGCGTCATTGTAGGTTTTGGATATAGGGAAATAGCGCCAAAGATGCTCTTCGATAATGGGCAGAGCAAACAGGTGGATCACATCAATGCCTATTTGACTGATGCCCCTGACGTGTTCGTTAAAAAGCGTAACACTCCCCTGTGTGACGTGTCGCAGATGAACTACGGTAGTTTTGCACTTGACGATGGGAACTATACTATCAGTAAAACGGAATATGAAGAACTTGTGGCAGCCGACCCAAGCATTACGCAATTCTTACGACTATTCATCGGTGCACAGGAGATGCTTCACTCTGTTGAGCGATATTGTGTTTGGTTGAAAGATGTTCCATTGTCGCTCTACGCACATAACTCCATTATCCGCCAGAAAGTGGAACGGGTTCAACAGTGGCGTGCTGCCAGCAGTCGTAAGAACACTGCACTACTAGCCGACACCCCGACACTCTTTGCTGAGATACGTCAGCCAACCACACAATATCTTGCTGTGCCTACTGTTTGTTCTGAGAAACGTCGTTATATCCCCATGATGTATCTCATGCCAGATGTCATCGCAAGCAATCAGCTATATATAGTTCCAAATGCTACGCTTTATCATTTCGGCATTCTTGAAAGCAATATTCACATGGCCTGGATGCGGGCAGTTTGTGGAAGATTGAAGAGCGACTATCGCTATTCTAATAGCGTTGTCTATAATAATTTCCCCTGGCCGCAACCAACTAATGAGCAACGGCAGCGCATAGAGCAAGCGGCCCAACAGATACTGGATGCACGTGCTAAGAATACCGGCACCTCGTTAGCAGACCTCTATGACCCTGTCCTCATGCCCGTAGATCTTCGCAAAGCCCATCAGGAGAACGACCGTGCCGTAATGCAAGCCTATGGTTTTCCTGTGAAGTCCACCTTTACGGAAAGCCAGTGCGTAGCAGAGTTGTTTAAGTTATATAAGGAAAAGACAAAGTAAGCGTAAAAGAATGGGGCAGATAAAATTTGAAACACAGCTGTCATTCATTGAAACCAACTTTTCTCGTTTGGTTTATTATGATGTAAGTGGTGACAAAGAAATAATGCTGAATTGTGAAACAAAGACACAAAGATGTAGATTTTGTGGAAATGAAAACAGAGATTTTTTCAAAGAAAAGGCACACGTTATTCCGCATTCAATTGGGAATAAAGTCTTAAAATCCTCTTATGAGTGTGATAAGTGCAATACGAGATTTTGCAAAATGGAGAGTCAATTTTCTAATTTCATGGCCTTATACCATGTATTTTCTCATGTCAGCCGGGGAGAGAAAGAGCCGATATATAGAAATAATTCCCAATCAACGATAAAAGCAAATGCTGATGGAATAGACATTTATCTTGTACCTGAAGATAAAAATTTAAAAGTAGAACTTGATAGAGAAGGGAAGATGATTACTGTTGAGGGCGTAAGAAGTTATATCCCATTAGATGTATACAAGGTGTTTGTGAAAATGGCTTTATGTATTATGCCCGAAAAAGAGATGAAGTATTTTAATAGTACTCTGAAATGGTTGATGAGTGAAAATATGTTGATACCTAATTTATATTTGTCAATTAGGATGTATAAATACGTAGAGCCATTTAATGGCGCATGTATGGTATATAAACGAAAAAGCGGTTGTAAAGAGAATGTTCCGTGCTATCTGTTTTGTTTAACATACAATAATTTCTTTTTTCAAATAGCCATTCCTTTGTGCACTCAGGATGCGGGGATAAAGGGAACAGTTAAGATGCCTTATATTCCATGCATTATGGACAAAGAAGGAACTGGTTATAATGAATATTGGCTAAATCTTTCCTCACTAGAAAAGGTTACAAAAGAAAAGGTCTCACTAAAATTTGATGTAGGAGATTGGGTAATTTAATAGTATATTTATGGAATACGGAATAGTTTATCTTTTAACCAATCCTGTAATGCCTGGTCTTGTGAAGATTGGCATGACGACACAGGAAGATATTGACAAGAGGATGAAGGAACTCTATACAACGGGCGTTCCTGTTCCCTTTGAGTGCCAGTTTGCTTGTAAGGTGAAGAAAGGCGACTGCGCCAAGATTGAGAAAGCCCTGCACACGGCCTTTGCTCCGCAGCGCATCAATGCTAACCGTGAGTTCTTCCGCATACAGGTGGAACAGGCTAAGGCCATCCTTGAACTATTCCACCATACCGACGTAACGGAAGAAGTGAGCGACGAAATAGAAAGTGACCTGACTGATGACGATAAAGCAGCATCGGCAAAGGCACAGATTCATCGTCCACCGCTCAACTTCTACGAAATGGGAATGCAAAAGGGTGATGTCCTGCAATGGAAAGACGACCCAACGATAACCGTTACGATTGTATCGGAACGGAGAATAAGCTACGAGGGCGAGGAAACTTCTATCAGTTCACTCTCTGCCAAGTTGAAAGGCTACAAGGTCAAGCACATTGCCCCTGGTGCTCACTGGCTCTATAAGGAAAAACTTCTCAGCGACATTTACGATGAAACTTATCCGTTTGAAGAATAACTATGGAAATAAAGGACTTTATAAAGGAAGCATTACTCCAAATAGTAGATGGCGTTTCAACTGCCAACGAAGCACTACAAGACACGTAACAGGGCTAAAGGGATGTAGCCAAGGCCTATTATGGCAGGCAAACGAACTATGTATATATATGGTGATTGCTGATTAATACTACAAAGTAACCAAACCAACGAGCGATGAAGTTAATCTACTACATCGCTCGTCTGTGTTTATGACCAAAGAAACATCCTCCTCATCGTTCTTCGTAAACAAAGCGTCGCAATTACCGAGCGAATGGCGTTAATATGTTTTCACAGGACTGACGTTACATCAAAACAAAATGATTCCCCGTTTGGCAGAATGTTTGTCAAACGGGGAATTTAGTTGAAAAGTGTCTGACTTTTTGTTTGTATATTCGGAAAATTATGTAAATTTACACAATTTTCCGAATAAACATTTGGTTATAATCGGAAAATTATGTAAATTTGCACAAAAATCCGAATAGAAACATGAAATACATACAGAGGGAAGCATATCTCAGAAAGCTGATTAATAGGATGGACAACGGCGAGGTGAAGATTATAACAGGGCCAAGACGTTGTGGCAAGTCATGGTTGCTTAGCAGAATATTCAAGGATTATCTGTTGGAACAGGGCATTGACGAAAGCCAGGTAATAATAATATCGTTTGATATTGATGATGAAGAAGAACATGGCGACCTCACTGACGGTAAGACATTGAAAGACTATCTGTATAGTCGTATTAAAGATGACGAACGAAATTATTACGTCATCCTCGATGAGATACAGGAGGTGGATGGCTTTGAGAAGATTGTGAATGGCCTGAATGCAAAGGACAATGTTGACGTGTATATAACAGGAAGCAACTCACATTTCTTGTCAAACGACATCAGAACTATATTCCGTGGACGCGGTGACGAAGTAAGGGTCTATCCGCTGTCATTCAAAGAGTTTTGTACGGAGAGGACAGAACCCGTCAGTGAGCTATGGAAAGAATACTATACCTATGGCGGCATGCCCGGACTGTTGCGCCAGCGCACGCCGGAACAGAAGGTTTCATACTTGCAGCGTTTATGGCAAAAGACATATCTTGATGATGTAATTGACAGAAACAAGATAAGAAACCGTGAGGCTCTGTCATCACTGACTGACGCTCTGTGTTCGTCTGTTGGTTCGCTTACAAATCCCAATCGCATAAGCAATGTGTTGAGAAACGTACAGGCTACCAAGATAGACCCAGATACCATATCCAAGTATATGGATTGCTTGAAAGACGCATTTCTGTTTGAGGAGGCCAGGCGCTATAATATCAAAGGAAACAAGTATTTCGAGAATATAAAGAAATATTACGCCATTGACGTAGGCCTGAGAAACGCAAAACTGAATTTCCGTCAGCAGGAACCAACACACATTATGGAAAATGTGATATATAATGAGCTGCGCATAAGAGGGTATCTGGTAGATGTAGGCGTAGTAGAATCGCGGGAGATGCGCAACGGCAAGTCCGAACTCATTCACTATGAGATTGACTTCATTGCAAGCAACGGCATGGAGAAATACTACATACAATCAGCTTATGCCCTTGATAATGAACTTAAGAAACAGCAAGAACTAAATGCCTTGCAGCGTATAGACGACAGTTTCAGAAAAATCGTTATCATAGGCAATGACATAGCGGAATACACTGACACAAAGGGAATACGCTTCATGGGTTTATACCAATTCCTAATGTCAGGACTCGACAAGGAAATGTAAACCATGTGATGGAATTTCAAATTAGGAAAACAGGAGTCTTTGTTATAATCTATAAATTTCCATTAATATGGTATTCGCTGAACAGTTACTTTTGCGTTAATGCCTTTAATGACATTCGTTAATGTCGTTAATGCTTTGCCATAGGTTTATTAATGACATTAATGGTCTATATTCATGGCATTAACGATGAAAAATATTTATTTCGTTAAAGTAGAATATAATTAATTCCATTCCCAATGGCTCATCAGGATTTCACAGGACTGACGTTACATCAAAACAAAACAATACCCCGTTTGACAGAATGTTTGTCAAACGGGGAATTTTGTTGCAAAGTGTCAGATTGGAAAGTTCTGGTTTGCGGAGCAAAATAGAATGTGGGGATGGTTTCGTTTCTCCTTTTTAGGCATGTTTTTGGTTCCGAAGCTCTTCTTTTTCCCGGTTTTTGTTAGAAGAAATGGTGAGGGCGATGTAATAGGGCAGCTTTTAGAAGGTAATATGATAGCTATTGCATTGTAATATGATAGCTATTGCATTGTAATATGATAGCTATTGCATTGTAATATGATAGCTATTACATCGTAATAAAGCAGCTATTACACTGTAATATGATGCATATTACTGTGGCAGGAAAAAGTCTCAAAAACTAAATGGCTGATATAAAAGAAATTAACAAAATCGCTATATTTCCGCTGTACGGAACTGCGGGAAAGATTTTTTGAAATATGCGAGTATTTTGGCACTGCGAAAAATCACTTTGTCAGTGAAATGGTTGTTTTTATAACATATTGTTAGTCTTTTGCGTTAAGACCGTTAATGACACTCGTTAATGTCGTTAATGTCTTGCCTACGGCGTACCATAAATTGTCACGAATGATCATTAATTTTCCCACAAATTTAATTTATGGTGAATTTTATGGCATTAATGGGCGTTAATGGTGCCTCGCAGAGAATAAAATTCCATTAATATGCCATTGACCTTAACTGAAAAAGGTTGTCATTTTTTTGTAAGAACGCTATCTTCTTTTGTCAAATTCCGCCTAATGACAAAAAAAATGCAGTTTTTTTCATCTGAATAAGATATTCTTGTTTTTTTTTAGTAATTTTGCATCTTGAAAAAGTTATTAATCACACTCAAATATATGAATATTTCGGTTATTGGCGCCGGCAATATGGGCGGCGCACTCATCCACGGATGGGCAAAGAGCGGCAAGGTCAGCCTTACCATTGCAGACAAGAACGAGGCACTGCTCGCCAAGTTCAAGGAGACATACCCGGCAATCACCACCACTGCCGACAACGTGGCAGCGGTGAAGAATGCCGACATCGTGGTCGTCGTAGTGAAGCCATGGCTCATGCCGGTGGTGCTGGAGGAGATAAAGCCGGCACTTGACTTGAAGAAGCAGATCGTAGTGTCTGATGCAGCAAACTTCACCACCGACAAGCTTGCTGAGACTCTCGGCACTGCCGGTCAGTACTGCTATGTGATACCAAACATTGCTGCCGAGTTCGGCGCAAGCATGAGTTTCATTGCCAAGGGCAAGGACACTACCGACGATTCTCTTGCACAGGTGAAGGCACTCTATGACCTCTGCGGCGACACACTTGTGGTTGCCGAGAACCTTGTTGGTCCCGGCATGATGATGGCTTCATGCGGCATAGCATACGTAATGCGATACATACGCGCGCAGATGGAAGGCGGATGCGAGATGGGCTTCTACCCACAGCAGGCAAAGCAGATAGCACTGCAGACCATGCAGGGTGCGGTGTCGCTGCTGAAAGAAACCGGATGGCATCCAGAGGAAGCCATCGACAAGGTTACCACCCCTGGCGGTGTAACCATCAAGGGCTTGAACGAGCTTGACCATGCCGGATTCAACTCTGCGGTAATCCGCAGTTTGAAGGCAGGTCTGAAATAAATCCTAATGACCGATTTGGAATAAACTTATTCTTTGGAAGTGGCAGGAAAACAGAAATGTTATTTTCCTGTCACTTTCTTATTTCTCCTTCCAATCATTATCGCTGCGATGGAGAACAGTAGCAATATGTATGGGTAATATAGATGCGGTATAATCTGCACAGGGTTGATACCAGCCAGTGCAGCGCCCATCAGCATCTGTGCTCCGTATGGTATGATGCCCTGCATGATACATGAGAAGGTGTCGAGGATACTTGCCACACGGCGTGGGTCGAGATGAAAGCGATTGCTGATATCGCGTGCAATGCCTGATACGGTGATGATGGCCACGGTGTTGTTTGCCGTGCATATATCCACTACGCTCACCAGTGCACCGATGCTCAATTCTGCGGTGCGTTCAGAGTGGACGTGCTTGAGAATCTTGTCCATCAGGAATCGTATGCCGCCGTTGGCACGTATCACCTCAAGTACACCGCCTGCCAGCATGGTGATGATGATGAGTTCGCCCATGCCCATGGTGCCGTCGGCCAGTGCCTTGAACCAGGTCGTCACGGTGTAGTCGCCGTAACACAGTCCCACGATGCCTGTCAGCAGTATTCCCAGTGTGAGCACTATCAGTACGTTTACGCCCAGCATGGCGGTGATGAGCACCACCACGTATGGCATCACCTTGAGGAAGTTTGCACTGGGCAGTTCACCCGGTGAATTTACCCCTGTACCCATCACTGCGTAGTATATCAGTACGAGCATGGCTGCAGGTGCGGCAATGCGCATGTTTGTCTTGAATTTGTCGCTCATCTTACATCCCTGCGACTGCGTGGCGCATACCGTGGTGTCGGATATGAACGACAGATTGTCGCCGAACAAGGCACCACCCACCACTATTGCGGCTATGTATGGTGTCCCAGAACCTATGGCTGCGCTTATGCCTACGGCGATGGGCATCACAGCCACTATGGTGCCTACGCTGGTGCCTATCGACAGCGAGATCACTGCCGATGCAAGAAACAGTCCGGCATATATGGTGTCTGACGGTACGAGTGACAGTGTGATGTTCACCATGTCGTTGATGCTGCCCATCTCCTTGGCGGAGTTGGCGAAGGCACCGGCAAGTATGAAAATCCATATCATCAGCATCATGTTCTCAGAGCCACCGCCGCGACTGAATACCTTGATGCGGTGTTTCAGTGTGCCTTTGCTGACGCATATAGATACTATTGATGTAAACATGAACGCCACGGATATGGGAACCTTATAGAAATCACCCAATGCGATGGAGACACCGAGATATACGCAGATGAAAAATATTAGTGGGGTAAGTGCTAACATGTGGTTGTAATAAAGTGGGATATATGAAAAACAAGACAAAATTACAATAAAAAATCCTATTCCGCAAATTTTTTCCTTAAATACTCTGTCCTTTTCAGAAAAATACATTATCTTTGCAGTAGGTTAGGGGAGAGGGCTTTAAGGAAAACAAACAAATAGTCACTATGAAAGAAATCAATTACAAAGAGATGAAATTCAATCCGTTCAACCTTATCGGAGGTGAATGGATGCTTGTGACTGCCGGCAACGAGCAGTCGGGATGCAATACAATGACGGCTTCATGGGGACACCTGGGTTGCCTGTGGGGACACAACGACCCTACGGCAGTCATCTATCTGCGGCCGTCGCGCTACACAAAAGAGTTTGTTGACCGTGAAGGTTTTTTCACACTATGCGTCATGGATGCGTCGTTCAAGAAACAGATGGGTTATCTCGGTAGTGTTTCAGGACGTGATGAGGACAAGGTGGCGAAGGCAGGTCTTACTCCCGTTTATGCAGACGGCACGGTATATTTCAAAGAGGCGAAACTGGTGTTGGTGTGTAAGAAACTATATCAGTCGGAACTGCAGGAGAGTGGCTTTGTCTATCAAGATACCATCGATGCCAACTATGCTCAGCGTGATTTCCACACAATGTATGTAGGCAAGATAGAGAAGGTGCTGGCGAGAGATGACGAGTATCTGAAGTAATATCTATTTCACGGTAATGCGGCCTTGGGGATTACGGTACTGCTCCGGCACTACGGAGTGGTGCCTTTCCGTGATGTACTTTATCAGTATATCACGATAAGTTAGTGTCTTGCCTTTCGATATGATGCATTGCTTGAAGACAGACTGCAGTCCGCCGCCGGTGACGCAGTAGTCGGTCGTGGCTACGCTGTATGTGCGCTGCGGATCGATGGGCAGGTATTCACCCGTCTGCTTGTCGAGAACCATCACGTCAGACACTCCCGTGCCTGTATTCGCTGTGAACTTCAAACCAGACACCTGTGGAAAGTCTGCATACGGCTTTGGTAGGAATCGCGTGGCTTTTGTCAGTACCTCCAGTATCTGTTCGCCGGTGGCGTGGATGGTCACCACGTTGTTGTCGTATGGCAGCATGGCGATGATGTTACCGAGAGTCAGCGTGCCGGTGGTGTATGGCAGTTCGCTGCGTATGGAACCGGCATTCATGATGCCGATGTCGGTGCCGTTCATCTCGCGGAAGGCATCCATCAGCAGGTCGCCAGCATTGGTCTCACCCATGCGCACCGCTTCGTTGCCGTCGTCATCAAGAATCCTCAGAGCAAAGGGACACTGGCATACTGGCTGGCTTGTCACCTCGTCGCATAAGGCCTTGATGCTGTCTGTGGTGTGCTTCACGTGGATGTTCTCGAAGGGAACCTCGTCGGCATGTAGCAGTGTGGTGCTCATCCTTCCTCCCTGCTGTATGAGGAGTTTGCCGATATCCTTGAATTTCGTTCCTGCCTGTGTTATCAGTACGGGTTTGCCGTCGCGGCTCATGACAGTCTCTGAGGGAATGGTGGTGTGCGTATGACCGTCGAGCACCACGTCGATGCCTGTGGTGTTGCCTACCAACAGATGGGAATCGACGTTCATTGTAATAGGCCGCTCGCCGAGATGCGAGAGTATTACGACATAGTCTGCTCCCATGCTTTTTACGGCATCCACCTGTTCCTGTACCTGTCTGAACACCTCCGTAGGACAGAGGTCGTATAGCATCCTGCCGTCCTTATCGTAGAAAGCAAACTCCTCTGCCACCATTGTTATTGGAGTGACCACGCCGATGAATGCCACAGTCTTTCCACTGAGTTTCTTCATGACGTAGGGCAGGTATATCCTGTTGTGGTCGGCATCGGTGAAATTGACGCAGGTGACAGGTGCACCAAGGTCGTCAAGCAGTTCTCGTAACCGCGGCACATAGTAGTCAAACTCATGGTTGCCCAGTGTCACGGCATCATAGCCCACTGTTTTCATTATATCGATGATGTACTGTCCGTGGGATATGGCACCTACGATGTCGCCCTGCAGGAAATCACCGCACGACACCACTGCTACGTCAGCAGTGTCTCGTATGGCATCGCGCAAGCCGGCCAGTTTCGCATAGCCGTCGATACCGCAGTGCACGTCGTTCTCATAGAGTATGACGATACTCTTGTCCTTCTTGCCGCCATTGGCAACGGCCGCGGCACTCCTGCATCCTGCAAGAACTGCCACGGCCGATAATATATAGATTGTCTTTTTTATTAACTGCATTTCTTTGTTTATCTGATGAACAGCATTTCACGATACTTTGGCAGTGTCCATACCTCATCGTCCACCTTTGCCTCAAGGTTGTCGATGTGATGGCGTATCTGATCCATCAGCGGTTCCACGGTGTCATGGTATGCTATGGCTTTCTCGCGCTGCGACTCAATGACATTAGCCACCTTGCGTGCCTCGGTAAGAGCCACACATCCCTCTTCTATTTCCTTTATTCGCATGGAGATTTCAGAGATGAGCGCGAGGTTGCTTGCTGCCGATACCTTAAACTCGTCTTCGGGAAGGATGGATTTCAGCGCACGCACATTCTCCGCCAGTTTTGTCTGGTATGCCACCACCTGCGGTATGATGTGGTTGATTGACAGGTCGCCGAAGATGCGTGCTTCTATCTGCACTTTCTTTGTGTATGTCTCCCACTTGATTTCATTGCGTGCCTCAAGTTCCTTCTGTGTCATGATGCCGAGGCTCTCGAACATCTCGATAGACTCCTTGTCAAGGTAACGGTCGAAGATGAGTGGACATGAACGCTCGGTGTCAAGGCCGCGCTTGCGTGCTTCCTCCACCCATTCGTCACTGTATCCGTTGCCGTCGAAGCGTATGGGCTTGCAGGTCTTGATGTCCTCGCGCAACACGCTGATGATTGCGGCATGCTTGTCCTTACCTTTCTCTATAAGTGCGTCAACACGCTTCTTGAAGTTCACCAGTGCCTCTGCCATTGATGCACTGAGGGCAATCATCGCACTGGCGCAGTTGGCCTCCGAACCCGGTGCGCGGAACTCGAAGCGGTTGCCGGTGAAGGCGAATGGTGAGGTACGGTTGCGGGCGGTGTTGTCGATGAGCAGTTCTGGGATTGAAGGAACGTCGAGTTTCAGTCCGGCCTTGCCACTGATGGCTATGGTGTCGTCGTCGGTCTGCTCCAGGTGGTCAAGTATCTCTGTGAGCTGCTTACCGAGGAAAGAAGAAACTATCGTCGGAGGCGCCTCATGTCCACCAAGACGATGGGCATTGGTTGCCGACATGATAGAAGCCTTGAGCAATCCGTTATGCTTATATACAGCCATCAGCGATTCTACTATGAATGTAACAAAACGTAGGCTGCCAATCTCATCCTTTGCAGGCGCATGGAGCAGTATGCCGGTGTCGGTAGATATAGACCAGTTGTTGTGCTTGCCCGAACCGTTCACGCCGTCGAAAGGCTTCTCGTGGAGCAGGCAGCGGAAACCGTGCTTGCGCGCCACCTTTTTCATCAATGACATGATGAGCATATTATGGTCAATGGCGAGGTTCATCTCCTCGAAGATAGGAGCCAACTCAAACTGGTTTGGCGCCACCTCATTGTGGCGTGTCTTACATGGTATGCCCAGTTCGAGTGCCTGTATCTCAAGGTCTTTCATGAATGCTGCCACGCGCTCAGGTATTGCACCGAAGTAGTGGTCGTCCATCTGCTGGTCCTTTGCTGATGAGTGGCCCATCAGTGTGCGGCCTGTCAGCAGCAGGTCAGGGCGTGCAGAGTACAGTCCTTCGTCAACGAGGAAATACTCCTGCTCCCATCCGAGGTTGGAGATACACTTCTTCACTTCCGGATTGAAATAATGCACTACGGCTGTTGCCGCCTTGTCCACGGCATGTATGGCCTTGAGCAACGGTGTTTTGTAGTCGAGTGCCTCACCTGTATAAGAGATGAAGACAGTAGGAATCATCAATGTATCGCCGATAACGAATACCGGAGATGTAGGGTCCCAGGCAGAATAGCCACGGGCCTCAAAAGTAGAGCGGATGCCGCCTGATGGGAATGAAGAAGCGTCTGGCTCCTGCTGTACGAGGCTCTTGCCCTCGAACTCTTCTATCATGCCGCCCTTCCAGTCGTGCTCCACGAATGCGTCGTGCTTCTCAGCCGTCGTCTCGGTGAGCGGCTGAAACCAGTGTGTGCAGTGTGTCACGCCCAGCTCCATGGCCCATTTCTTCATGCCGCGTGCCACCTCGTCTGCAGTGGCGCGGTCGAGCGGTGCGCCGTTGTCAATGACGTCAAGCATCTTGTCATATACCTTCTTTGGCAGGTATTTAAACATCTTCTGCTTGTTGAACACGTACTTTGCGAAGAACTCTGACGGACGCTCCTTTGGAGCCTCCACCTCAACTGGCTGTTTTTTGAACGCCTCTGCTACTACCTGAAATCTTAAGTTTGCCATAAAATTACTGTTTTCGAGTGCAATGTTTATCGCACGAAGTAAATAGTGCGTGTCAATCGTAGATTGGCGCACGTCTTTGATTTTCGAGTGCAATGTTTATCGCACGAAGTAAATAGTGCGTGTC
>JAEEGG010014811.1_pt1 | contig 16448 bp, 13 predicted proteins | sample 9134161 | NCBI WGS metagenome assembly JAEEGG01 (sample SAMN16246543, study PRJNA631951) | gut metagenome | biome: gut microbiome; feature: rumen; material: CR-attached | host: Bos | place: Iran: Karaj | collected 2018-10
GAGGTGAGCTCCCTGACGGCCGCCTCGACCGAGCCGGCCTCCGGAAGTTCGGACAGGTCGGACAGGCCGAAGACGCGAAGAAACTTTTCCGTGGTGCCGAAGAGCATCGGCCGCCCGGGGGCGTCGAGCCGCCCGCAGCAGGCTATGAGCTCCTTGTCTATGAGCGTGTTCACGGCGTACGCGGAGTCCACCCCGCGCACGGTGTCCACGAAGGCCCGCGTCACGGGCTGGTTGTACGCCACGACGGCCAGGGCCTCCAGAGCCGAGGGGGACAGGCTGCCGCCCCTGCGGATCCCGAGTGCCTCCCTTACGACGGGCAGGTAGACCTCCCGCGTGCAGAGCTGGCAGGAGTCCGCGAACAGGAGCATCATGATGCCTCCGTCGGGGTCGCGGTCGAAGCGTCCGGCCACGTGTTCGGCCACGGTCCGGGCGTCCTTTTCGGTGAGGGAGAGGGCGGAGGCAATGGCGGAATAGGCCACGGGGTGGCCGGCCGCAAACAGGATCGCCTCTACGGCGCCCTCCAGCTGTCTTATCTCTGTTAGTTTTTCTGTCTCTTCCATTGTGTCACTCCGCGTTCCGGTCCCTCGCGCCGCCGGCGGCGGACGGGGCTCCGGAGTAGTCGTCGAGCTCGATTCCCGCGGTCAGGTCGCCGGTGTATCCGGGGTTGACCCTCAGCAGCGCGTCGGGGCCCTCCGAGGCGGGGTCGCCGTCTTCGGAGGCGAGCACCAGGCGTCCGAGCTTCAGCAGCTCCAGCACGCCGATGAATATGGCTATGACCTCGGGCCTGCTGTCGGCGTCCAGAAGGAGCTCTGACAGGGGGGCGGACCTTTCGCGGTCGCCGAAATGCTTCAGTATGCCGTAGATCTTGAGTTCCACGGAGACGACTGGCCTCGAGACGATGGTCGTAACGAGCTTCCCGGCCGCCTCGTTGGTGTCACGGACCTCGGAGAGCACCCGGCGCATGACCTCATACAGCCTGGCGGGGTCCTGGTCTGCGACGTAGCTGCGGTCCGGCGATATGTCCTCGGGCTCCTTTTCGAGCCTTCCGCAGTAGAGCTTGTACCTCTCACCGAGTATGGCGGCCGCCTTTTTCGCGGCGGCGAGCCTGGCAATGGCCTCGGCCAGCCTGGCGCGCGGGTCCTCTTCCTCCTCGGTCTCGCGGGGGAGCAGCATGCGGCTCTTTATGAGCATGAGCTCCGAGGCCGTCTCTATGAATTCCGCGGCCAGATCCATGTCGAGCTCCGCCGCCCTGGCGATGTAGTCCAGATACTGCTCGCAGATGACGGAGATCTTTATGTCGTCGATCTTCATCTTGTTCTTCTTGATGAGAGCGAGCAGCAGGTCGAGCGGCCCCTCGAAGGTCTCGAGCCTGTAAGTCAGTGCTTCTTCCATAAGATACCGCCGGTCAGATGAGTTTCGGGAAGACGGGTATCAGCTCGATGAGCCGGAAAATGAGGGTCATGATGAGCTCGGAGAGGCGGGAGAGCGGCCCTGTCAGGAAGCCGAACCACAGAAGGATCAGCAGCGCGATGCGGATGTACCTCTCGTACTTCATGATGCCGAAGTACCACTTGGTCGGGAGGAAGATGAAAAAGATGCGCGAACCGTCGAACGGCGGTATGGGCAGCAGATTGAACACGGCCAGGAACACGTTGAGCTCGCAGGCTATGTACAGGAACAGCGTGAGCACGTATACGACGGTGACGGCCTTCTCGCTGCCGCCGGCCGGTATGAGGGCCGCGCAGTGGCAGAGCAGGGCAAAGACTATGCCCAGGGCCAGGTTGGCCGCGGGTCCGGCCGCCGCGGTCAGGGCCGTGTCGCGCCTCGGATGCTTGAAGTTGCGCGTGTTGATCGGGACGGGCTTTGCCCAGCCTATGCCGAACAGGATGAGGCATACGGTCCCTATGGGGTCGAGGTGTTTGACGGGATTCAGAGTGAGCCGGCCGAGGTTGTACGCGGTCCTGTCGCCGCATTTCATGGCGACGTAGCCGTGCGCGCACTCGTGGACCGTCAGCGACAGGAACACCACGGGCAGCGTCAGCAGCAGCTGGATCAGTATCTCGCGCATCGAGGCGCCGCTTGTTATAAGTCGAAAGAGCATGTTACACCTTAGTCAGATCATTATGTTCTGTGCCGGGCCGATGTTCCGGCCCTGTGTTCGGCAGCTCCGTCACGGAATACTGCCCTGTGCCGGGCGGGCCGCCCCGGGCTAGACTCCGCAGGCGCTCCGGATGAGCCTCCAGAGCTCGTCGCGCCCCTGGCCGGTCTTGGAAGAGAACGGTATGACGGGCACGTCCGCCGGGATGGCGCCGTTTGCGCGTATACGGGAGAGCGCCCCGGCCGCGGCGGTCTTTCCGAGCTTGTCGGCCTTTGAGGCGACGACCGCGAACGGGATGCCGGCCCGCGACAGATAGCCGATCATAAGCAGGTCGTCCTCGGTGGGGCCGACCCCCAGGTCGACCAGCTGCACGGCGTATTTCAGCAGCCCTATGGACGGGTTGGCGGTGAAGAAGCTCTCGGTGAGCGCGGACCAGCGGGCCCTGTCGGAGGCCGGGCGGCGCGCGTAACCGTATCCGGGGAGGTCGACGAAGACCAGGCGCCCGTTCACGTCATAAAAGTTCACGGTGACGGTCTTTCCCGGCGAGGAGCTGACCCTGCAGAGCGATCTGCGCCCGAGCAGGGTGTTTATGAGCGAGCTCTTTCCTACGTTGGATCTCCCGGAGAACACCGTCTGCGGCAGCGGCCGGGCAGGGAACTGGTCGGTCCTGCCGGCGGATATCATAAGGGAGGAGTCCGCGGGATTGAAGGCCATCTTACAGTCCTTTCCGCGCCGCCCGTCGGCGCAGTGCATGTGATGCGTGCCGGTCCCGCCATCCGCCTCAGACCGCGGGTGTGCGGACCGAAGGCACGGACATCTGGGGCAGGGCGATGCTCCCGGCCCCGGCGGGGATCTGCTCGGCTCTGGCGGGCGCCGGGCCGGCAAGGGCCCTGAGCAGGACGTCGGAGACGGTCCTGCAGGGGATGAAGGTCAGCCCCTTGCGGACCTCGGCCTCGATCTCCTCGAGGTCGTTCAGGTTGTCCTCGGGGATGAGCACGGTCGAGGCGCCCGCGGCAAAGGCCGCCATGGCCTTTTCCCGGAGCCCTCCTATGGCCAGGACGCGGCCGGTCAGGGTGACCTCGCCGGTCATGGCGACGTCCCTGGCGACGGGTATGCCGCCCAGGGCGCTGACCAGGGCCGTGACGACCGTGACGCCGGCGGAGGGGCCGTCCTTGGGGACCGCTCCCTCGGGGAAGTGGAGATGTATGTCCTTCTTCGTGACGAAATCGTCGGGGATGCCGTAATCGGCGGCAACGGAGCGGACGAAGGTCAGGGCGGCCTTGGCGGATTCCTTCATTACGTCGCCGAGCGAGCCCGTCAGCTCGAGCTTGCCGGATCCGGGCAGCACAGCGCATTCGACGCGGAGCAGCTCGCCGCCGGTCTCGGTGTAGGCAAGGCCGTTCACCACGCCGATGAGGTCGGTGTCGCAGATCTTCTCGGGTATCACCTTGCGGCTGCCGAGGTATGACAGCAGGTCGGCGGCGTTGACGGTGACGTATTTTATCTCGCCGCCGGACTCGACTATCTTTCTGGCGGCCTTGCGGCAGATCTCGGCAATGTTCCTCTCGAGCGAGCGCACGCCGGCCTCGCGGGTGTAGGAGTCTATTATGCCGAGTATCGCGGCGTCGGAGATCCTGACGGTGCGGCGGCTCATGCCGTGGCGCTTCAGCTGCTTCGGCAGCAGGTGGTTTCTGGCGATGGACAGCTTCTCGGTGCGGGTGTAGCCGTTGAGCTCTATGACCTCCATGCGGTCAAGGAGCGGCTTCGGGATGGTGTCGGTCGTGTTGGCCGTGGTGATAAAGAAGCAGTCGGAGAGGTCGAAGGGATATTCTATGAAATGGTCGCGGAAGTTTTTGTTCTGCTCGGGGTCGAGCACCTCGAGCATGGCCGACGAGGGGTCTCCGCGCAGGTCGGAGGCCAGCTTGTCTATCTCGTCGAGCAGCATGAGGGGGTTGGCGACGCCGGCCTGCCGGATGCCGTTTATGATGCGGCCGGGCATGGAGGCGACGTAGGTCTTTCTGTGGCCGCGGATCTCGGCCTCGTCGTGGATGCCGCCCAGCGACACCCTGACGTACTTGCGGTTCATGGCCCTGGCGATGGAGGCGGCCACGGAGGTCTTTCCGGTGCCGGGAGGGCCCACGAGGCAGATTATCTGGTTCTTAAGTCCCGGGTTGAGCTGTTTAACGGCCAGATATTCGAGTATCCTCTCCTTGACCTTGGATAGGCCGTCGTGGTCGCGGTCGAGCACCCTGCGGGCGTACTCCACGTCCAGACGGTCCTTGGTGCGGCGGTTCCAGGGGAGCTCCAGCACCTCTTCGATGTAGTTGCGGGAAACCGCCGCCTCGGCTGAGCCGTAGGGAGTGCGGAGCAGCCGGTCGTTCTCGCGGCGCAGCTTCTCGCGCAGAGGCTCCGGTATGTCGGCGGTGCGGATGCGGTCGGAGAGGTCGTCGGGATCGGCGTCCTCGCCGAGCTCCTCCTCGATGACCTTCATCTGCTCGCGCAGGTAGTATTCCTTCTGGTTGCGGGCGACGCGGCTGCCGGCCTTCTCGCGGATCTCGCGCTCGCACTCCATCACGCGGCACTCGCTCTCCATGAGCGAGAGCAGCAGGGCGCAGCGGGCAAAGGGGTCGTGCTCCTCGAGCACCCGCTGCTTGTCCTCGGTGCGCACCAGCACTGCGGAGGCGATGAAATCCGACAGCAGGGCGGGATCCTTTATGTTCCTGGCGGCAAGCCTTATGCCGGAGGTGGGTATGGTGAGAAAGCCGATCATACGCTCGAGCGAGGAGCGTATCTCGGCGCAGTAGGCCTCGCCGCGGATGCCGCCGTTGTCGGCGAGGGCGACGGTCTTCTCGAGCAGGTCGGCGGTGATCCGGTGACCGGTCTTGTAATAGTCTATGACGTCGGCGCGGGCGCGGCACTCGCAGATGAGGCGGACGCTGTCGCCGTCCCTGACGCTGGAGCGGATCCTTGCGACCGTTCCGGTGCGGCACAGGGCCTCGGGCGAGGGCGCGGAGCCGTCGTCCTCGGCGACGCAGACGAGAAACACGCAGTTTCCGGAGTTTTGCGAAGCCTCGGCGGCCGCGACGGCGACCTTGTCGTCGGTCTCGAAATCCACGGGGATCGACGGGAACGCCACAGCGTCGTGGAGCGGCAGCACGGGCAGGGTGATCTTTTCGGCTTTTTCCGAGTATCTGGGCATGGGTCTGGGTTTCCTTTCAAAGGCGCGGGAGTTTGTGCACCGCCGGGCGGGCCGGCGGGAGGACAGCGGGATGCAGCGCGGCGGAGGGCAGAAACGGTTCGCAGCGGGTCGCTGCGGCCGCGATGCGCGGAAGCGGACCGAAACGGGCCGCGGCGCGTCGGATCGCGCGGCGACCGGGTAAAAATATCGATTTTACCCGATTATAACAAATATTATATCATAAAATTCCGGATATTTCCAGTATTATTCGGGGTATTATTTGCGATCGTTCCGTGAACTCCGGACCGCCGGGCGAACAGGAGGCCGATCCGCGAGTTCCGGACCGCTACGCGAACAGGAGGCCGATCCGCGAAACTTTCAGAGAAAAAAACGGCCGGGGCGCGGCGCCCGGCAAAAAACGCATAAAAAAAGCAGCAACGGTGACCGATCCCCGCGCGTTTGATATCATAAGCTTGATATTCCGCGGAAAAAGGTGACCGTTGTGCATTCGAGGCCGTCCGAAGATTGTTATCTCCGGGAGCACAATTATTATACAACCGGAGGGCGGTTTTGTAAATAGAAAAAAGCGACGATTTGAAATTTCTTTTTTCGTGTAAAATGCAGAATTTTGATTTTTTCGAAAAAACTGTTGACAACCCGCCGCAAAAGTGATAAAATGTCGCAGACAATGAAGAAGGACTCTCCGTCCTCACCCTGCGGCTTCGCTTCAGGCGTTGATATCCGACCCGTTCCGGGCGCGTGAGGCCCGGCGCCGCATAAGGCGCCGCGCGCGGTATCCGGGCGGTCAGGTGCGGAGAGTGCTCTCCGCGCTTTTCATTTTTTCGGAGGTGATTGCAATAGCAAACAAGGAGATCCTTACAAACGAGCAGATCACGTTCAAGGAGGTCAGGGTCATCGACCCCGAAGGCCGCCAGCTCGGCATCATGAGCTCCGAGGCCGCCCTCATCAACGCGTACAACAGAGGGCTCGACCTCATCCTCATCTCCCCCGGCGCCCAGCCGCCCGTGTGCCGCATCGCCGACTACGGGAAGTTCCGCTTCGAACAGGGCAAGCGGGAGAAGGAGGCCAAGAAGAAGCAGAACATCGTCGAAGTCAAAGAAGTTCAGCTCTCCTGCCGCATAGAACAGCACGATTTCGAGACCAAGGTCAAGCACGCCGCCCGCTTCCTGGGCGAGGGCAACAAGGTCAAGGCCGTGCTCCGTTTCCGCGGAAGGGAGATGAGTCATCAGCAGCTCGGTCGCGACATCCTGGACAGGTTCAAAGAGGCCGTTTCCGAATACGGAAACGTGGAGAAGGCCCCCGTGCTCGAGGGGCGCTTCATGTCCATGGTGGTGTCCCCCCTCAAGGACAGAGACAAGGCCGCTAATAAAAAGGCCGAGGCGGCGGCGCAGAGCCCCGAAGCCCCGGCCGGGGACAACGCTAAATAATACCACGATAGGAGCATACATCAATGGGAAAGATCAAGACACACAGAGCATCCGCCAAGCGTTTCTCGGTGACCGCCAACGGACTCGTTAAGATGGGCCACTCTCACCACCGCCACAAACTCGGAAAGAAGGACCAGAAGCGCAAGAGACATCTGCGCGGGACCGACTACGTCCAGGGTACGGTAGCCCCCAACATCAGGGAACTGATCGGCACGTGAGAAGGGAAACAGAGGAGGAAATCAGCAATGGCAAGAGTTAAAGGCGCGGTCATGACGCGCAAGAGAAGAAACAAGGTCCTGAAGGCCGCAAAGGGCTACTGGGGCGCAAAGAGCAAGCACTTCCGCATGGCCAAGCAGGCCGTCATGAAGTCCGGCAACTACGCCTTCATCGGCCGCAAGCAGAGAAAGAGGGATTTCCGCAGACTGTGGATCGCCCGCATCTCGGCGCAGGCCAGGGTCAACGGCCTCAACTACTCCACCCTTATCCACGGACTCAAGAACGCCGGCATCGACCTCAACCGCAAGATGCTGTCCGAGATCGCTGTGTCCGACAAGGACGCCTTCGCCGTTCTCTGCGACAAGGCAAAGTCCGCTCTTTAAGCCAGTCACACGGGCTGCCGCGCTTTTGCGAGGCAGCCCTTTGGAATTCTGAAGGAGGAAACACGGGAAGACATGGCCGAAACAGTATACATTACGTCGAGGTCAAACCCGGCCGTCTGCGCGGCGGCGTCCCTGTCGGAGCGCAAGTTCCGAGAGCGGGACAGGCTGTTCCGCTTCGACGGCGAGAAGCTGTTCCGCGAGGCGTGCGCCTGCGGCGTCGATATCGTCCGCGTGTTCATAAGAGAGGACCGGGAGGGCGACCTTCTCGGACCCGCCTCGGAGCTCTGCCCGGGGGCGGTGTTCGGCGTTCTGCCCGAGTCCGTATTCTCGCGCCTGACCGCGGAAAAATCCCCGGAGGGGATCGTTTCCGTGGCGAAATATATTGACAATCTTCATAAATCGGTTACAATTATAGAAGACGGCGGTCCGGCCGGCCGGCTCCCGGTGCCCGAAACCGGGAAGGTCATCGCGCTGGAGGCCGTCCGCGACCCCGGGAACGTCGGTACGGTCATCAGATCCGCGGCGGCGTTCGGCTTCGGCACCGTGCTGATGTCGGACGACTGCGCGGACATCTACAATCCCAAGACCGTAAGGGCGGCCATGGGGGCGCTGTTTTCGAGAAGGATCGTAAGGGTCCGCCGTCTGGCGGACGCGCTGAGAGAGCTGAGATCGCGCGGGCGCAGGGTCTACGCGGCCGCTCTCGAGCCCGGAGCGCTCCCCTTCGGCGGTTTCCGGACCGCCGGCACCGACGTTTTCGTCGTCGGCAACGAGGGCCACGGTCTTTCGGAAGAGGTCGTATCGGCGTGCGACGCCACGGCCTTCGTACCAATGGAGACGGGGCCTGGTATTGAGTCGCTCAACGCGGCCGTCGCCGCGTCGGTCATAATGTACGGGCTGTCCAGAGAGCCCGGAACGGACTGAACGGAGGTGTTTTTTGAGCGAACCCGTGTATGACGTCTGGCTGTCATTACACACCGGTCCGGGAAACCGTCTTTCCCGCGACCTTTGCGAAATATTCGGCGGCGCGGCCGGCGTTCACGCCGCGTCCGACGACGAGATCCGCCTCGCCTGCGGGACGGGCGGAGGAGCCGCCGCTCTCGCGGACCGCGATCTCGGGAGGGCCGCCGAGATACTGCTGTACTGCGAACGCGCCGGAGTGCGCGTGCTGACCGAGGGCTCGCCGGATTATCCGGCGCCGCTCGGCATGATACAGGATCCGCCGCGCCTGCTCTACGTCAGGGGCTCGCTGCCGGACCCGGCCTCGTCCCCCTACGCTGGGGTGGTCGGGACCAGGCGCATGAGCGTCTACGGCATGGAGACGGCCTTCGCGATATCCTACGGGCTCGCCGCCGCCGGCTGCACTGTCGTGAGCGGCCTCGCCCGCGGGATCGACGGGGCGGCGGCCGCGGCGGCGCTCGAGGCGGGCGGAACGACCGTCGCCGTCATAGGCACCGGGATCGACACCGCCTACCCGCCGGAACACGCCGCCCTTATGGAGGCCGTGGCCGCCCGGGGAGCCGTCGTCAGCGAATATCCGCCCGGCTCCGGTCCGGAGCCGTCGCACTTTCCCGCCCGCAACCGCATCATAAGCTGGCTGTCGCGGGCGGTCCTCGTCGTCGAGGCGGGCTACAGCAGCGTCGCCTGGATAACGGCGCGGCTGGCCCTCGAGCAGGGAAGGCGGCTGTTTGCCGTCCCCGGCAGGGTCGGCGATCCCGGCTCTTACGGGACCAACCGCCTGCTGAGGTCGGGAGCGTCTGTCGCCATAGGAGCCGAGGACCTGCTGGAGGCCTTCGAGGAGGAGAGCCCCGGCTGCGTCGACCGCGGAGCCTTTGCCGCCGCTGCCGCCGGACTGCCCGACGCCGCCCGCGCGCTGGCGCGCTACGGGGTCCTGGTCCCGGGGCCGTCAGAGTCCGACGGGGCAGGGGAGAGGCTGCGCAAAGGCGGGCGGCTGTACTGCGACCCGCCCGGGTCCGCGCCCGGGGGACCCGCCTTTGAAAAGGCGGGGGAAAAGGCCGGAGATCCTTCCGGGGAAGCCTCCGGAGGAGCCGGAGAAGCGCGCGAGAGGCGCCTTCCGCCGGAGGGCAGGATGCGCGACTTCTGGTCGCTGATACCGGACGGAGGGCGCGTCAGCGCCGACTTCTTTCCCGTGCGCGGCTATTCCGGCAGCGACGCCATGAACCTGCTGTCCATGCTCGAGATATCCGGCTTCGTCGCCGGGGTCCCGGGCGGGATGTACGAGAAGATCTGAAAAAACGGCGGGCCCGCCGGAAGGCGGGCCCGCGGTCCCGGAGAGGAGGCACATTATGAGCGGACCCGTTATCAACGTATACGGGGCCGGACTGGCCGGCTGCGAGGCCGCCCGCGCCGCCTCCTCCATGGGAGTGCGGGTGAGGCTGACCGAGATGAAGCCCGGGAAGTACACCCCCGCGCATAAGAGCCCGGGCTTTGCCGAGCTCGTCTGCTCCAACTCCCTCCGCTCCGATTCGGTGACGAACGCGGTGGGGCTGCTGAAGGAGGAGATGAGGAGGCTCGGCTCGCTCGTCATGGCCGCCGCCGACGCGACCCGCGTGCCCGCGGGCTCGGCGCTGGCCGTCGACCGCGTAGCCTTCTCGGATTACATTACGCGCGCCGTGCTCTCCGATCCACTTATTGAGATCGTCCGGGAGGAGGCCGTATCCGTCCCTGAGGACGGCATAACCGTCATAGCCACGGGGCCGCTGACGTCGCAGGCCCTTGCCGACTTCATCGCCGGCGAGCTCGGCTGCCCCGGCCTGCACTTTTTCGACGCGGCCGCGCCTGTTGTCGACGGCTCCACCGTCGACACCGGCATAGCCTTTTACGCGTCGCGCTACGGCAAGGGCGACGCCGACTACCTCAACTGCCCCATGACAAAGGAGGAGTACGACGCGTTCTACGACGCCCTCGTCGGCGCCCGGGAGGCCGAGCTGCACGGTTTCGACCGCGAGGCCCAGAAGGACCCCGAGGTCTTCGAGGGCTGCATGCCGGTCGAGATCATGGCCCGCAGGGGGCGCGACACCCTCCGCTTCGGGCCGCTGAAGCCGGTCGGCCTGTCCGATCCCCGCAGGCCCGGCAGGGAGTATTACGCCGTCGTGCAGCTGCGCAAGGAGAACGAGGCCGGCACCATGTTCAACCTGGTCGGCTTCCAGACCCACCTGACCTTCCCGGAGCAGCAGCGGGTGTTCCGCATGATACCGGGGCTTGGATCGGCCGAGTTCCTCAGGTACGGCGTCATGCACCGCAACACATATCTCGATTCCCCGGGGCGGCTCGGCCCCGATTACATGCTGTCGTCCAGGCCTGGCGTTTATTTTGCCGGCCAGATAACGGGCGTCGAGGGCTACGTCGAATCGGCGGGCTCCGGCCTCGTCGCCGGGATCAACGCCGCAAGGCGGGCCCTCGGCCTCCCCCGGGCCGTCTTCCCGGAGCAGACGATGCTGGGAGCCATGGCCGCTTACGTATCGCGCGGCGGCCTCGGACCCTTCGTGCCCATGAACGCGAACTTCGGCCTCATTGCCCCGCTCGAGCAGCGGGTCAGGGGCGGAAAGGCCGCCAAATACGCCGCGTACGCGGAGCGATCGCTGGCGGCTGTGGAACAGACGCGGGAGACGCTCTTCCCCCGCGGCAAAGAGACCTGCAATGAGAGTAATAGTTGACTGTATGGGCGGTGACCGGGGTCCCGCCGAGACCGTGCGCGGCGCGTACGAAGCGTCGAAGGAATACAGCGCCAGCTTCACTCTGGTCGGCAGCGCCTCCGCCATAAGGGCGGTCGCGGCGGCTGACGGGATGGATCTGCGCCGTTTCGACGTGGTCGATGCCCCCGTTACGGTCGAGATGGAGGACGATCCTCTCTGCGTGACCCGCGCAAAAAAGGACTCGAGCATGGCCGTCTCGCTGAGGCTGCTTGCCGAGGGCCGCGGCGACGCCGTCGTCAGCACCGGAAACACCGGCGCGCTGTTTGCCGGATCGACGCTCATAGTCCGCAAGATCAAGGGCATCAAGCGCGCGGCCATAGCCGGCCTGCTTCCCATGGACCCGCCGGTCCTGCTGCTCGACTCCGGCGCCAACGTGGTGTGCACCGAGGAGTACCTCGAGCAGTTTGCCCTTATGGGCAGCATATACATGCACAGGGTGTACGGCGTGGCGTCGCCGCGCGTCGGCCTGCTCAACAACGGCACCGAGGAGTGCAAGGGCACTCCGCTGCAGCTGGCCGCATACGCAAGGCTGTCCGAGCTCGCCGGCATCGACTTCGTCGGCAACGTCGAGGCGAGCCGCATACCCAGGAACGCCTGCGACGTGCTTGTCGCCGACGGCTTCACCGGGAACGTCCTGCTCAAGTCCTTCGAGGGCATGGGCAGGCTCATGCTGGACACGGTAAAGGGCCTGTTCTCGTCCGACGTGGTCGGCATGGCCGGAGGCCTGCTGCTGCGCAGGCGGCTGACCGAACTTAAAAAGACCTTCGACTCCTCCGAGCACGGAGGGGCGCCCCTGCTGGGGATATCGAGGCCGGTGATCAAGGCCCACGGGGCCTCGGACGCCAGGGCCGTAAAGAACGCCGTAAGGCAGGCCATAAGCTACGCCCAGTCCGGCGCCATCCTGGCCATAGCCAGGGAGACGAGGCTGTTCGCCCCCGCGCCGGCGTCAAGGCCCGACGCGGCAGTCGACGCCGCCCGGGGGACCGTTGCCGGCGAAGCGCCGCCGGCGGAGGAATGACATGAAAGAGAAGACACTGCCCCGCGATCCCGCGGAGCTTGAAAAACTTACCGGCCACGTGTTCGCCTCGCGCGAGCTGCTGACCGAGGCGCTGACCCACTCCTCGTACTCCAACGAGCACGGGGGGCTACGGGCCGCGCGCTGCAACGAAAGACTCGAGTTTCTCGGCGATTCCGTCCTGTCGCTCATCGTCAGCGACTACCTGTTCCAACGCTTTCCCGGCTCCCCCGAGGGCGAGCTCACCCGCATGCGCTCGGAGCTGGTCAACGAGAAGGCCTGCGCCGAATACGCGTCGTTCATATCGCTCGGCGATTTTCTTCTGCTCGGGCGCGGCGAGGAAAAGGGCGGCGGGCGCCGGAGGCGTTCCGTCACCGCCGACGCTTACGAGGCCCTTATCGCGGCGGTCTGGATCGACGCAGGAGAGGGCACCGGAGGAAAGGAGGCCGTGAGGGCCTTCCTTATGCCCAGGGTGGCCGAGCGGCTGGCCGACCTGCGCCGCGAGTGGTGCGGGGCGGATTACAAGACTCTGCTCCAGCAGGTCGTCCAGGGCGACTCCAAAGGCTCCATGCTCGAATACGTGCTTGCAGCCGAGAGCGGGCCGGACCACGACAAGACGTTCACTGTCGACGCCGTGGTGGATTCCAACGTCTTCGGCACCGGCACCGGCCGGACCAAGCGCGAGGCCGAGCAGGAGGCCGCCAGGCAGGCGCTCGTAAAATGCGGCGTCATTGCCGAGAACGCAGATGAGACATAAGAACATACCTGTTTTCATCCCCCACCTGGGCTGTCCGAACGACTGCGTCTTCTGCAACCAGAGGGTCATATCCGGCACGCAGGTCTTCCGGGAGGAGGACGTGAAGGCCGGCATCGACGAGGCGGTCGCCGCCCTGTCCCCAGGGGACGAGGCCGAGATCGCCTTTTTCGGCGGTTCTTTCACCGGCATCGACCGCGGCCTTATGACAAGGCTGCTGGAGCTGGCCGCCGGCTACGTCCGCAGAGGTAAGGTGAAGTCCGTACGCTGCTCGACGAGGCCGGACTACATCGACGCCGGGGTGCTGTCCGTCCTGTCCCGGTACGGGGTCGGGACGGTCGAGCTCGGCATCCAGAGCGTCGAGGACAGGGTCCTCGCGGCCTGCCGCAGGGGCCACACCGCCGCCGACAGCGGGCGCGCCTGCCGCCTCGTTACGGAGGCCGGGTTCCGGCTGGTCGGCCAGATGATGATCGGGCTCCCCGCATCCTCACCCGCGGACGAGGTCCGCACGGCCGAGGCGATCTGCGACTGGGGCGCATGCGCCGCCAGAGTATACCCCACCGTGATCTTCTGCGGCACCGAACTGTCCCGCATGGCAAAGGACGGGCGTTACAGGCCGCTCGGCGCCGACGAGGCCGTAAGCAGGACCGCCGACGTGCTCGAGGTCTTCGACCGCCGCGGCATACCGGTCATAAGGGTCGGGCTCTGCGCCGGCGAGGGGCTCTCGTCGGCCGAGGACGCGTCCGGCGGGACCTCCCATCCCGCAATGGGCGAGCTTGCCATGAGCGAGGTCTTCTACCGCCGCATCGCCGGCGCCGTGGACGGCGCCGCAGGGACGGCCCGGAGCCGCAGCGCGGACGGGGGGCTCTCGCTCCTCGTCGAGGTCCCGAAGGGGGCCGTTTCGAAGGCCGCCGGCCACGGCAGGCGGAACATACGGCGCCTGCTGGAAAAATATTCGGCCGATCCCGGCATCAATCGCGTCAAAATTCTTGAAAATCCCGGTCTTATAGGATATAATATAAGAATAAGCTTCATATGAATTCCGGATCCCGCCGGACTCCGGACTGGACAGGGGTAAGAGTTGTACTTAAAATCAATTGAACTGCAGGGCTTCAAGTCGTTTCCCGACCGCACGAAGCTCTCCTTTGAGAGCGGCGCCACGGTCATAGTGGGACCCAACGGAAGCGGAAAATCCAACATAGCCGACGCCATGCGCTGGGTGCTGGGCGAGATCTCGTCCAAGAGCCTGCGCGGCGTGCGCATGGAGGACATAATCTTCGGCGGGTCCGACAGCCGCAAGCCCATGACCTACGCGGAGGTGTCGGTCACCTTCGACAACACCCGCGCCGCCGGCCGCATCGACGTGCCGTACGACGAGATAACGGTGACCCGGCGCTACCACCGCAGCGGCGACTCCGAATACTTCATCAACCGCCGCGAATGCCGCCTGCGGGACATCTACGAGATGTTCCTCAACACCGGCATCGGCCGCGACGGCTATTCCATAATAGGCCAGGGCCGCATAGCCGAGATAATATCAAAAAAGAGCGACGACCGCCGGGACATCTTCGAGGACGCGGCGGGCATCGCCAAATACAGCCACAGGAAAAAAGAGGCCGAGCGCAAGCTCGAGAACACCAACCTCAACATGGACCGGGTCAGGGACTCGCTGGCCATAATGAGCGGCCATCTGGCCTCGCTCCAGCGCGAGAGCGCGAGGGCAAAGCGGTTCCTCGAATACAGCGAGGTCAAGAAGGAGGCCGACGTCCGGCTCTGGCTCTACGACACCGACCGTTTCCGCTCGGGCATCGGCCGGGCCGAGTCCGACATGCGCATGACGGACCTCGAGCTCGACGAGATCTCCGCCGAGGCCGACCGGCTGGGAGCCGAGCTCGAACAGCTCGAGAGCCTCACCTCGCGCAACCGCGCCGATTCTGCCGAACTGCTCTCGCGCATCGGCGAGCGCACGCGCGCGAACTACGCGCTCGATTCGTCCGTCAAGGTGCTCTCGGCCAGGATCGAGAACGCCGAACAGGCCGCCGCTCAGGCGCTCGAGCGCGCCGCCGCCCTCGATTCGCAGGCCGCCGCGGGGCAGGCCGAGGCCGAAGGGAGCAGCCGTGAGGCGGAGGCCTTCGCCGAGGAGGCCGAAAAGCTGGCAAAAGAGGAGGAGCGGCTGACCGCGGAGGCCGGACTGGCCGGAGAAAAGGCCGCGGGCATAGAGGACGCCATGGCTCAGGCGCTCGGGGATATATCCTCGTGCCGCGCCGAGATGTCCGACGCCGATGCCAGGCTCGACCTGCTGGGCAGGTCCGAGACGGAGGAGGGCAGCCGCGACGAGGCCGCAAGAAAGGACCTCGAAGAGCGCGAAAAGGCAGCGCTCGCCCATTCCGAGCAGTGCCGCGAGATCGAGCTCACGATAAACGAATACGCGGAGAGATCGTCAGCCCTCCACGCGGCGCTCGATGAGCTTCGCGGCCGGGAGGAGCGGGTCCGCGCCGAGTCCGAAAAGACCTCCGCCGACCTTGCCGCCGCGACTGTCAGGGCGGAGACCGTCTCCGGACGCGCGGACGCGCTGAGGCGTATGGAGGAGCACTTCGAGGGCTACAACAACAGCGTCAAACACGTGATGCGCTCCTACCGCGAGGGCAACATAGGGGACTCCGGGGCCGTCTGCGGACAGATCTTCGGGCCCGTATCCTCGCTCATCAGCGTAAGATCGGAACACGTCACGGCGGTCGAGGTCGCCCTCGGCGCCTCGATACAGAACATAGTCGTCGACAACGAGGAGACCGCCCGGGCCGCCATAGGCTGCCTGAGGCGCGACGGGGCCGGCCGGGCCACCTTCTTCCCGCTCACGTCCGTCAAGGCCCCGGCCCGGCCGCGCGAGGTCGAGAACGCGTCGCGCTGCGCCGGCTACGTGGGCGTGTGCTCCGAGCTCGTCCGCACCGAGCCCAGGTTCACGGCCGTTATCGAGTCGATGCTCGGCCGTACGGTCGTTTTCGACACCCTCGAGAACGCCGCGGCCATGGAGAAGAAGTGCGGTTTCGCCGTCAGGGCGGTCACCCTGGACGGCCAGCAGATCAACAGGGACGGCTCGTTCACGGGCGGCTCGCTGCGCGCCTCAAGCGGCATTCTTACGAGGGCCGACGAGATCAGGCGCCTCGAGTCCGAGCTCAAGAAGGAGCGCGCCGCCGCGGATGCCCTCCGCAGGACGGCCGCGTCCCGGGCCGCCGAGCTCGAAAAGCTCGGCATGGAGATCGCGTCGCGGGACGGCGAGGCCAAGCTCGTCGATACGCTGAAGGCGGTCGAGGAAGCCAAGCTCGCAAAGCAGCGCGAGACCGTCGCCGCCGACGCCGAGCTGCTGGAGAAGTTCCGCGGCGACCTGGAGCAGGCCGCCGGCGAGAAGGAAAAGCGGCTGGCCGAGATCGCCGCCTTGGAGGTCCGCAAAAAGGAACTCTCTCAGAGGATATCCGAGCTCGAGGCCTTCCGCGCGGAGTCCGATCTGCGCCACGGGACCGCCCTCGGAGAGCAGGACGAGCTTCGCCGCAGGGCCCTCAGGCTGACGCTCAGGGTGACCGAGCTGCGCCGCGACGCCGAGTCGCGCAGGGCGGCCGCGGAGCTGTCGCTCGGTAAGGCCGCGCAG
>JAEEGG010014812.1_pt1 | contig 16446 bp, 16 predicted proteins | sample 9134161 | NCBI WGS metagenome assembly JAEEGG01 (sample SAMN16246543, study PRJNA631951) | gut metagenome | biome: gut microbiome; feature: rumen; material: CR-attached | host: Bos | place: Iran: Karaj | collected 2018-10
GACCTCCATCTGCGTGACCTCCCGCCTGTCTCCGTCGCTCCTCGGCGCCATCGCCGTCGCGGCGTACTCCTACATGGCGCTGGTCCCGATCATCCAGCCCCCGATCATGAAGCTCTGCACGACCGAGGCGGAACGCAAGATCCGCATGAAACAGCTCCGCAACGTGCCGAAGATCGAGAAGATCTGCTTCCCGGTCCTCATCACGCTCCTCTGCGCGTTCCTGCTCCCCGATGCCGCCCCGCTGATCGGCATGCTCATGCTCGGCAACCTGATGCGCGAATGCGGCGTGGTCGACCGTCTGTCCGATACCGCCCAGAACGCCCTCATCAACATCGTGACGATCTTCCTCGGCATCGCGGTCGGCTCCAAGCTCTCCGCCGAACAGTTCCTGAGCCTCCAGACCCTCGGCATCCTCGTCATGGGCTGCTGCGCGTTCTGCATCGCCACGGCCGCGGGCGTCATGTTCGCCAAGATCATGAACCTGCTCTCCAAGGAGAAGATCAATCCGCTCATCGGCGCAGCCGGCGTCTCCGCCGTCCCGATGGCGGCGCGCGTCGCCAACAAGCTCGGCCTCGAATACGACAGCCAGAACTTCCTGCTCATGCACGCCATGGGCCCGAACGTCTCCGGCGTGATCGGATCCGCGGTCGCGGCGGGCGTCCTGCTCTCCCTCTGCGGCGGCCTCTGATCCCCGCTGTTCAGGTTAAAAAAGATCAATCCGGAATCGGCTTCAAAACCGGTTCCGGATTTTTTTGTGCTCTTTTTTTGATGGAGGATTAAGAAACAGCCTTCAGCAGCTGATCCGCAGGAAGGACGTGCGGGCGTGGAGCTGGATACCGCTCACACCAGCGGGAATAAACACGCAGTCGCCCTTGAAGAACTGAAGCATGGAGTCATTGCAGAACATGGAGCCGCAGCCGTCGAGGAAAAGAAATATCTGGAACGACTCCGGGGTAACCTGGAACGTCGCGAGTTCGCGGCGCTGTTCCGTATTCACCAGCACGCGTTCCACCTGGAAATACTGACAGCGGCAAAGCAATTCCGAAGCTGTTCCACCGGAATACCGAAGCAGACGCATCGGCTGGCGGGGTTCGGGCATGGCTTCGAGGTTTGCGACGGCAAGCCCTTTTTCGAGGTGAAGCGGGCGTTTGTTTCCGATGCGGTCGGTGCGGTTGTAGTCGTACAGACGGTATGTGAGGTTGGAACTCTGCTGTATCTCGGCGATCAGACTGCCCGCGCCGATGGCATGGACCGTGCCGGGCGGGATAAAGAAGAGGTCGTTTTTGCGGGCGGGCACGAACTGAAGGTATTTTTCCACAGTCCCGTCCTCAATGGCTTTCTGAAAGTTTTCCCGGCTGATCGTGTGATGTAAACCGTACGCGATCCGGGTGTCCGGTTCGGCGTCCATCACATACCACATCTCGGTCTTGCCGTTCTGCCCGTTTTCATGTTCGCGCGCGAACTCGTCGGACGGATGCACCTGCACGGAGAGGTCGCGTTTGGCGTCGATGAACTTCACAAGCACGGGCAAATCCGTGCCGCCGTGCGCGTGCTCCCCCAGATACTCCGGGTGCGCCCGCAGAAGCTCGTCCAGCGGCATCCCGATCCATTCCCCGCTCGCGGCGATGCTCACGCCGTCCGGGTGCGTGGAGCACTCCCACGTCTCCGCAACGACATCGGACGCGACATGCTTGGCGAAGTCGTCGTTGAGGCGCGTACCGCCCCAGAGGTAATCCTTCGCAGCGGGATGCAACAGAAATGGAACGGGCCGGGACAAATCGGACCTCACAGGGACGGCAGTTTGTATTTTTTCTTGTCGAGTTTGGAAATCTCCTGCCCGACCTGGACTTCGATCAGCTTCAGCGCGGTGTCCGCGAAGACCGTGTGGCGGCAGCCCGCCTCGATCGTGATCACGTCTCCGGCGCGGACCTTCTGCTCCATGCCGTCGACGAGCGTGCGTCCTTCGCCGCTGATGACCGTCCATATCTCGTCGCGCTTCTCGTGGCTGTGGTAGTTCATGGACTGGCCGGGCTTCAGGTCGATCTTGATCGTCAGGCTGCCTTCCTCGACGTTCAGGATCTGGAACGTGCCCCACGATTTCTCGGCGAACATGATCTGATTCTCGAACTTGTCGACGATGGTCTTGATGCGCGCCGAACGGTCCTTGTCCGACACCAGAATCCCTTCCGGCGAGGCGGCGATCACGACGTCGTGGACGCCCATCGCCAGCACCGGCATGGACAGCTCGTTCAGGATATGCACGTTGCCGCACTGGTCGTCGATCACGGCGTTGCCGAGCGTATTGGCAGGCATGACCTCCGTGAGCGTGTTCCATGTGCCGATGTCGCGCCATTCGCCGCTGAACCGCATCACCTGGATGTCCGGCTCCTTCTCGACCACGGCGTAGTCGAAACTGATCTTCGGGAGCGTGACGTACTGCTGGAAAAGGTCGTGGTAGTCCGTATAGGAGATCATCTCGTGCGCCTTCTTCAGCACATATCCGATCCTGTACGCGAACACGCCGCCGTTCCAAAGCGCGCCCTGCGCGATATACTTCTCCGCGGTGTACATGTCCGGCTTCTCCTTGAACTCGCTCACGCGGCTCAGTTCCGCCTTCTCCTTCGGGATGATGTAGCCGTATTTCTCGCTCGGATGAAGCGGCTGGATGCCCATCAGCGTCAGGTTTGCTTCGCCCTTCGATGCCTGTTCCCAGAGACGCTTCAGGAACTCGAAATAATCGTCGTTCACGTACGGATCGACCGGGCAGACGACCACGGCCTCGTCCTCGGAAACGCCCTGCACCGTGTGCAGGTATTCCGTCGCCAGCACGATCGCCGGGAACGTGTCGCGGCGGCACGGCTCGACGGAGATGCCCACGCCGTCGCCGAGCTGATTGAGGAGAGCGGAGACCTGCGTTTTCGAGGTCGCGACCGTCACGGTCGAATCCGAATCCGCCGCCTTGATCTGGCGGTACACGCGCTGCACCATGGATTCCGGTTCGCCGTACGGACCAACAAAAAATTTGATGAACTGTTTCGACCGGACATCGTTGGACAGCGGCCAGAGGCGCTTTCCCGATCCGCCTGAAAGAAGGATGATGTTCATTTGCGGAGGATATGGTGGAAGTCAGTTGGAAGTTGAGATGGAAAATTCGTTCTTCATGAACTCGGCGAGGGCATCGTGCCAGTCGGGCATCGGGGGAAGCCCGGCAAGGCGGAGCATCATCTTGTCGAGGCGGGAGTTCTTCGGACGCGGCGCGGGACGCGGGAATTCATCGGTCGTGCATGGGGAAACCGCCTGCGTTTTGCCGGCGAGACGGAAGATCTCCTGCGCAAAGTCGAACCACGTGGCCTCGCCCTCGCAGGTGAGGTGGAACGTGCCGACAAGCTCGGGTTTTGCAAGGATGTTGCGGAGCTGGCGCGCCACGGCGGTCGTCGAGGTCGGATTGCCGTGCTGGTCCGCCACGACCTTCAGCATCGGGCGCGTGCCGTCCGCGAGCGACATCATCGCGTGGACGAAGCTCGGTCCGCCGTGTCCGTAGAGCCACGAAATGCGGCAGATCACATGGTTCGGACAATGCCGCCGCACGGCTTCCTCGCCCGCGAACTTGCTTTTGCCGTAAACGGTGTTCCCGCCGGTCGCCCGGTCGAATTCGTTGTACGGACGGTCGGAATCGCCGTCGAACACATAGTCCGTGGAGATCGCGATGAGGCGAACGCCGTGCCGATTGCAGGCGGCCGCGACGTTCGCCGTGCCGAACGCGTTCAGCTTGTACGAGAACTCGATCTCGCTTTCGCATTTGTCGACCGCGGTCATGGCGGCGCAATGGATCACGGCGTCGGGCTTGTTCGCCGCCAGAAAACGGTCGAATCCGGCCGCATCCGTGATGTCCGCCTCGGGCAGATCGGCGATCACGATTTCGCAGTCCTTGAACTCGTTCTGCAGCGTGCGTCCGAGCATGCCCTTTCCGCCGGTGATAAGGAGTTTCATTGTACATCCTCCCACGGTTCGATATTGGCGAAAGCGGGATGCTTTTTGTCCTTTTCGGAGAGATTCCACTCGCCGGGACTCACGCGCCAGTCGATAGCGAGGTCCGGGTCATTGAACATGATGCCACGTTCGGCTGACGGCATATAGACATTGTCGCACTTGTAAGCAAAAACCGCCTCATCGCTGAGCACGGCGAATCCGTGCGCGAATCCGCGCGGGATGTACAGCTGACGCTTGTTCTCGGCGGAAAGCTCCACCGCGACGTGTTTGCCGTAGGTCGGCGACCCCTTGCGGATGTCGACCGCCACGTCCAATACAGCACCGATGATCGCACGCACGATTTTCGCCTGCGTATACGGCGCCGCCTGATAATGCAGCCCGCGGAGCACGCCCGCGCAGGATTTGGACTCGTTGTCCTGCACCCATTTGTTCGTGATCCCGGCGGCCTCGAACGCCGCCTGATTCCAGGACTCAAAGAAATACCCGCGGGAATCGCCGAAGACTTTCGGTTCGATAATCAGTACGCCGGGAAGATCTGTTTTGATGATGTTCATGTTTCGTTCAACCTCAATATGATAGAATAAACCATTCCGCTTTACTGTAGCAGTTTTTACTGGAAAGTCAAGCAGGAAAACGGAAAAATGCCGGTTTTTACGAGGAGGTATCCGTTATAAACGGATAAAACGCTATGATCGGCGAATTATTTCGCAAGAGCGAGGATGACTACGCCGAGCAGAATCAGCGCCAGTGCGCACGCTTTCTTTTTCACATGGACGTCGCGGAAATACCATGCGCCCGCCGTGAACGAGACGATGCAGCTGCACCGGCGCACCAGCGAGACGATGGATATCTGGATGTCCGGCAGGCTGACCGCGTAGAAATACAGGAAGTCGGCGAGGATGAGCAGGACGCCCGTGAGCGGGATCGTCCAGCGCCAGATGAACTTGTGTTTCTGCCCGAAGCATTTCGCACGGACCAGGCAGCCAGCGCCGAGGATGAAAACCAGGTCGACGGAGAACCAGAACTGAACGGTGCGCGGCGGGATATGGAGGGTATTCAGGAGATATTTGTCGTAGAGCGCGGAGGCCGCTCCGAGGAGCGTCCCGAGCAGGATCAGGTGCACTTCGCGGGCGCGCCGGAAGGAGATGCCTTCGAGCTTGCCGAAGACGGAGAACAGGTAGTAGCCCGTGAAGATCAGGAGCATGGCGACGCCCTGCCAGAGCGTGGGTATCTCGTGGAACAGCAGCAGTCCGCCGATGAAGGTCCAGACGGGGCTGCTGGCGCGGATGGGCGCGGCGATGGAGATCGGCAGGTCTCGCATGGCGTAATAGACGCAGGTCCAGCTGGAGGAGACGAGCAGGGATTTGAGGACGATCAGGGCGAAATCGCGTCCGGTGCACTTCGCGTCGGCGAAGGATCCGGTCCAAAGCACGGTTGCGAGCAGATAGAACGCCGAGCCGCAGAGCGTGGCGAAGAAGAGCACATGCATCACGGAGTTCTTGTCGACGGCGTGTTTCTTGCAGAGGTCGTAGAAGCCGAGCGCGAACGCGGAACCGAGGACAGGCAGAAGCCACGCGGGAAGGGAAACGGGCATAACGGATTCAGCTTTCTGTATTCATCCGAAGCAACGGTCAGCCGAGGATGGACGCGATGTCCGGCGCGACCGACTGGATGTGCTCCTTCGCGAGGACCATGACATCCTCCGGATCGGCGGCCGTGAGGGCGATCTTCGCGAGCTGTTCCGAGGCGAGCATGGAGGTCTTGCGGATGACGCCGCGGACTTCCGCGAGGGCGTTCGGGCTCATGCTCAACTCCAGCACGCCAAGGCCCAACAGGATGGGCGTGAAGCGCGGATCTGCGGCGATCTCACCGCAGACGCAGACCGGGATGCGGTGTTTCTTCGCGGCCTCGACCGTGAGGCGGATCAGCTCCATCACGGCCGGATGGCTGGGACGGTAGAGATACGCGACGCGTTCGTTCAGGCGGTCGACCGCGAGCGTGTACTGGACCAGGTCGTTCGAGCCGATGCTGAAGAAATCGACCTTCGCGGCGAGCGCGTCCGCGATGAGGCATGCGCTCGGGATTTCGATCATGGCGCCGATCTTGACCTTCGGATCGAACGGGATATTCTCGTTTTTCAGCTCCTCCATGATCTCGTCGCGGATGGAAAGCAGTTCCTCGATTTCGGAGAGCGAGGAGACCATCGGGAACATGATCCGCAGGTCGCCTTCCGTGCCTGCGCGGAGCAACGCACGGAGCTGGGTGCGGATGAGCTGGGGTTTCTCGTGGCAGAGGCGGATCGCGCGGAGCCCGAGGAACGGGTTCGGTTCGCGCGTGACGGACACCGAGGCGAAATCAAGCTTGTCGCCGCCGAGGTCGACGGTGCGGATGGTCACGGCGCGTCCTCGCATGGCACGCAGCAGCTTCGCGTAAATCTGATACTGCGTTTCCTCATCGGGCGCGACCGGAGTGTTCATGAAGAGGTATTCGGTGCGGAAGAGCCCGATGCCCTCCGCGCCGCAGCGGGAGACTTCCTCCAGGTCGTCCGCGCCTTCGATGTTCGCGCAGAGTTTCACGCGGTAGCCGTCGGTCGTTTCCGCGGCGCGCGAGCTTTCCTTCCGCAGGATGCTGTAGAGCTCGTCCTTGCGGCTGATCTTCTCGCGGTAGAACGCCAGCGTTTCGCGGCTCGGGTTGCGGATGACCATGCCGAGGAACCCGTCCACGATCACCTCGTCTCCGTTGGCGAACTTGCCCGCGATGTTCCGCATGCCGACGACCGCCGGGATGCGCAGTGAACGCGCGAGGATGGAGGTGTGGCAGGTCTTGCTGCCGGTCTCGATCGCGAATCCGAGGATATTCCTGCGGTCGAGCATGGCGGTGTCGGACGGGGTCAGGTCGTGCGCGATGACGACGGTGTTTTCCGGGAGATTGTCGAGCGAGGGGCCGCCGTCCTTGTCGCCGTTCAGGTTGCGGAGGATGCGGTTCGCGATGTCGCGGATGTCGCCGGCGCGTTCGTTCAGGTAGGTGTCGTTCGTGCCGGAGATGGCATCGAGGTATTTCTGGATGGTGAGCAGAAAGGACGACTGCGCGTTGCAGAGGCCGTTTTTGATGCGGGAGATGACTTCCTTGTGAATGAGCTTGTCCCCCACGATCAGCAGATGCGCGTCGAATATCTTCGCGTCGCGTTTTTCGATCGTCTTCCGCATCCGGTCCTGGATGGTCTTGATCTCGGATTTGGTCTTTTCGATGGCGGACTGGAAGCGCGCCACCTCGGCGTCGACTTCGGACGCCGCGATCGGGATCGGATCGATCTCATGGAAGTCGGTATGAGCCGCGCCGAACACCAGCACGCGTCCGCGGCAGATACCCGGGGACGCGGGGAATCCGTGGAAGAGGACTTCCTTCTTTTCAACAGGATGCGGGGTTGCGGCCGGAAGAGGATCCGCGGAGGCGGGGTCGATCATTCGTCGAAGCCTCCCTCGATGAGCGCGGAAAGGATTTCCATGGCCTTGTCGGCGTCGCGGCCGTTGATTTCGACGCGGAGACGCGTGCCCTTCGGGGCGGAGAGCATGAGCATGGACATGACGCTTTTCCCGTCCGCCACATGCCCGGAATCAAGATTCGTGACAGAGATTTCGGACTCGAAATCCGCCGCGGCCTGCACGAAAACGGACGCAGGCCGTGCATGAATCCCGAGGGGATTGACGACGACAAAATCTTTCACGAGGTTCTTCGGATCCATATCTTCGGTTTGACCTTTCCGACAATAAAACAAGTCAAGTATATTAATATACACCTGTTTTGCCGTTCATTCAAATCCGGCGCGAAAAAAAGATAAAAAACAATTGAAAATGATAGCTCCTCAAGTCCGCATGCGGCCTGCACTCACATCACCGCCTCCCCTGCCCCGCGCATTACTTCAGGAACTACACAAAAAAACGCCGAACTTTCACGTTTCCGGCTTGCTTTTCCCGCTGAACGGATTATATTAGACAAACATGCGCGTATCCGTATGCAGACATACGGCATTTCCGCATACAAAAACGCAACACAAAACTCAACCCAATATACCAACACAAAACCAACATCGAAAGGTCACACAACATGAAAAAAATCCTGATGTCCCTGATGTGCCTCGCGATCGGCGCGTCCGTCTTCGGCGCCGACCTCTACATCTCCCAGGCCAACGGCAAGAAAAAAGGCCCCGGCACGAAGGAAGAGCCCTTCAAGGCGCTCCTCGACGCGGTCAAGGCCGCCCAGCCCGGCGACACCATCTACATGGCAGCCGGCAACTACTCCGGCGCGCTCGGAGCCAGCGAGATCATCATCGACAAGCCCGTCACCATCAAGGGCGGCTACTCCGACGACTTCGCCACCCGCGACCTCGCCAAGTTCACCACCAAGATCCAGCCCCCGAACGACAAGAACGACTCCAAGGGCCTCGGCGTGATCTCCCTCAAGCTCCCGAACGGCAAAGGCCCCGACATGGTCCTCGACGGCATCGTCATCGACCAGTCCTTCATGAACAGCTATCACGACACCAAGGGCAAACCCGAAGGCGTCGAGACCGGCATGTGGCTCGAACCCCCGGCCAAGGGTTCCAAGGACCAGTTCGCCTCCGCGAAATCCTACTCCATCTACAGCGAAACGCAGGGCCGTTTCGAAGGCAACATCATCATCAAGAACTGCGTCTTCTCCAACAGCGGCAACTACGGCATCAACATCAACCTCTACAAGGGTAAAGTCACCGTCGAGAACAACCTCTTCGTCGCCTGCCGCATGATCTCCTGCAACGTCCTCTGCTCCAGCTCCCAGAACGGCGACGTGACCTGCGAATTCGCGCACAACACCGTCCTCTTCTCCTGGAGCCGCACCGACGACTTCGGCGACATGGGCTACGGCTACCGCTGCAACGCCAAGGTCAACTCCAACGTCCACCACAACATCTTCGGTCTCAGCGTCTTCGCCGGCGTCGACAACGCCATGGGCGATCCCAAGACCAAGAAAGTCTCCATCGACAACAACGTCTTCTTCCTCAACAAGCAGGCCGACGTCACCGTCGTGAAGAGCCCCAGCATCCTCAAGCTCCGCGTCGATTCCGACGAATTCGAAGACATGGTCGACTTCCCCGGCATGGAAAGCGTCGAGGACAACGTCTCCCTCAAGGATCCCGCCGCGTTCAAGGGCGCCATCGACGAGGCTTACCTCAACGCCTTCCTCAACGCCTCCTACTCCGAGACCACCGATTTCGACGAAAACTCCCCCGCCAACCAGCTCCGCGCCGCCCTCGGCATGAACAAGGTCGGCAAGATCGAGACCAAGGTCTCCATGTACGGCAACCGTTACCCGATGGAAAAGACCTTCAAGCTCTTCGGCGCTTACAAGGACTATGGCGCGCAGGCCGTCAAGGACGAAAAACCGGCTGCCGAGGCGAAGATCAACTGATCTCCCCCTTCAGTCTTTGCTTTCCTCACGGGTCCGGACTCGCTTCCGGGCCCGTTTTTTACGCTCTTTTTTTTTGGAGTTGCTTCAATTTTTCACAAGTTTACAGTTTTTTTCAGAACGCCTTGATATTTTCCTGTTTTGCAGTATAGTAACCTATGCAATTGTATTCTATGCTGTTTGATTTGAGGTAAATCCCGTCATGGACGACATCAATCTCGCGATCTGGACGAGCTACGAAAAGATCAGAATTTTCTACAAAAAGCATCCCGGTCTTTACAAGCTCAGAATCACCCTGCTCCTCCTGTTCACGGTCCTGTTCCTCCTCATCCTCATCGGCGTTTTCATCCTGCTCCTGTTCGTTCCCGCCGGGCCGAAAAAATGGATCTTTTTCGTCATCATGATCGGCGGCGCCCTTGGCATGCTGCATGACATGGTCAGCAACAAACCTTGGAAAGATCTGTTTTATTTGGAGCCGGGAAAATACCGCACGCTGTACGACGACGTCGAGGAAATATGCCGCGAACTGCGCACCCGGCGCATCGACGGGATTTATCTCGGCATGACGGAGTCGCTGGCGCTCGTTTCCCATGTGCCGTTCCTGCCGTTTCTGAGGCGGGACATCCTGATCGTCGGCTACCCGACGTTCTGTTCCGTGGACGCGAAGGCGCTGCGCGTGCTGATCACGCACGAGCTCGGCCATCTCGCCGCCGCCCATCCCGAGGGCGACATGGCACGGAATTTCATCGAATGGATCTGGTCGATCTGCGTCTTTTCTCCTCTGTACAAATTCCTCGTTTTCCTGAAGGTCATGCCGCCTCTGCCGATCCTCTTCTTCCCGATGGAGATCGAACAGGAAAAAGCCGCCGATGAATACTGCCGCAGGACGTTCGCCTACCGGGATTTCACAGAGGCTTTCACACAGATGGTCGTCAGGGATCAGCTGGAAGACGCGGAGGTCCTGTTCGGGAAACTCTCCGGGACCGGGCCGGGCGACGATCTCGCCGCGATCATCCGCGCGTCCCGGCGCGAACTGCCGGACGACGACAAAATCCGGCGCGAGCTCGGGCATCTGCTTAAATCGGCGAATCCGGTCAACATCCCGCATCCGCCTTTCCGCGAACGCGTCGGCACGACCGATATCGAGGCGCTTCTGCCCTGCCTGAAACGCACCCCGGACGCCGTGGAACACTATCTGCTCGCCTGCCCCGATTTCGAACGGGATTTCAACGCGTATCTGGAGGAAAGCGGTCTGCGCGACTTCCTGACGAACTACAGAAAGAGCCTCGAAGAGCTGCGCGAAAAACTCGACTCTCTGGATATGTCGTCCGACGATCCGGACACGTTCACGGATGCCCTGCACCCGGCACGCTTGCTCGACCGGATGGATGTTTTCAATGCGTGCCTCGACATCCTCCGCGAACGTTTCCCCGATTCCCTTTCCGCGCAGGCGACGGTCCTCTCGGCGCAAATGGACCGGGCCGACGATGATCGGGAGCTCGACGAAGCCGCCGGAAAACTCGAACAGATGATCCTCGGCAATTCCATGCTCGCGCTTCAGTTCGCCGACACACTCGTAAAATACTGGCTCCGGCAGGGCGACCTCGCGAAAGTGAAACAGATGCTCGTGCTGGCGAACAAGGCGACGAACGGGATGCGCGGCGCGTTCAATGCGAAACTCTCAATGGACGATCTTCTGCTCACGAGCGACATCCCGGACCATTACATCGCCGACATCGCCGACGCCCTCGTCGACCCGTCCCTGGGCGTGAAAAAGTTCTATCTTGTGTCGCGCCGCTATGACCGCTCCGTCGCGCTGGGTTCGCTGTTCCTCTACCTCGTCTGCAAACAGAACATCCACAGTTTTTTCTCCGGCTTCTCGGGCAGGGAACTCGCGGACAGATGCACGATCGCGCTTGCGGATTTCAACATTGAAGCACGCATCGCCACAAGAAAGGACATCCGGATCCTTGAGGCGAAAGGCATTCCCTCGCACGTGCCGGAATTGAGCGAGGAACACGCCCGCGCGATCGCGGAGAAGAAAAAGAAGTGACCTTGCAATTCGAATAAGGAGAAACGACTATGGTTGAAGACCTCATTTTCACGATTCTCATGCTGATCCTGCCGGCCATCCTGTGGATCGTGCCGAAGACCCGCCGCAACAACGGAAACTGGCTCATCGCGTGGAAGACCGTCCCGCTGGGGTTCATTGCCATTTGCTGGACCGGATGGCTCATGTCAAAGTTTCAATCTGTTCTCAGCGAACGGCTGGAAAGAAACATCGATATCCCATTCTGGGTTTCGCTTGTCGTGCCGCTGACAGTCGCATTCCTGGTCATCATCCCCGGCGGACTCTTCATCAGGCGGAAGTTCGGCACGGAGAAAAAATACAATCCGGGCCCATCCATCCTGATCTTCCTTGCCGCTGTGCCGCACGTGATCATCTTGTCCTGGATTCTGTCCTTTGTCTGTGATCTGGGGGCCGATGATTATAAGGGGGAATGGCGGACCGCCTGGCTCCCGAAGGAAGGAAACACGGCGATCGCGTTTCAGGAGCAGCCGATCCACCCGTTTCTGGCGGAATACAACTACCGGCTCCTTTTTTCACGCGACGGGGAGCAGACCTATCAGCTTCTTCTGACGAACACCGGAGGAAGCACGTATTTCAATGTCTACCGGCTGAAAGACGGACGCCTGCTTTTCTGCGACAAGGAATGGGACTACCTCGTGGATGTGCAGGGCCCGGAATGCCGCGTGTTCAGGGTGGACTCGCTCGAGGACAGACTGTATGCCGCGCGGATCCCGAACGAAAAAATCGGCTCGTGGTCCATCGTGCCGATACGGGAAGACGACCAGATCGTGATGAGAATGGGCGACCATACCGTCCCCGCGGAGGATGTCACCGGCATCCTCGACGGCATGACCTACTACGGCTGCATTCAGGACCGTTTTTATCCGGCGGATCAGAAACCGGAACAGACAATCAAAAAAATGTTCGAAAAGCCCGAACCGGACGTATTGTTATACTGATGCCTGAGCCCGTTGAAGCCCCCTCGCCTCAGCCCCTCCGCAACTTTGCACCACACCCCGCCGAATGATGTTTGAAAAAATAACCCGGCGAATTGCTGTACTGACGCCTGAGCGCTGTCTGCAATACGCCTCAGCAAAAACATTGCAAGTAGTTTCAATTCACTTTCAACAAACAAACTCCGCCGTTCGCGCCTCTGAGATAAAAAGAACCTCAAAACCTCAATATTGAAACCTCCGCCGTTCGCGTCTCAGCGGTAAAAAAAGATCGCCGAGCGAGAGCGAAGGCCACCACGGCGGCGCAGCCGCCCCCAGCGAAGCGTGGACGCATCGCGTCCTTCTCCTTTCTCCTCCCCCCCTGAAAAAGATTAAAAAAAGCAGAAAAACTATTTGATTTTTCTTGAATCGCGTGTAAATTGTGTTTTGGAATCGCTTTCCTGACTTTCAGGAATCCGGTTCTAAGCTCATTACATCGGTTATTTCAGCAAAAGAAATCGTGAATCCGCCAAGTTTCAAAAAAGCTCTTTTGCTCAAGAATGCGAAGTATTCCAGCAAGGACCATTGTGTCTTCGTATCTTGCTGGACGTTTCTCTGTCGTTTCTTGAGCGGGTTCTTGGCGGAACCTACGATTTCACGTATGGGGTAGCGTCCGGCTTTTTTTGTGCTCAAATGTTAAATCATTGGATTTGACCTCCGCCATCTGAACCGACCGCGACCTCGTGCGTTGGCAATCAACAACACAAATGAAGAGGTCAGACTATGGAATTCAAGATCGAGTGTCCCTGGTGCAATCAGCATTATTCAGTCGATTATTCGCTCATCGGGCAAAACGTCGAGTGTTCCATTTGTAAAAAACAGTTTACAGTCAGAAAGCCAACAGTCTCTATTCCGAAAATAGAAAAAACAACAGAATATTCCTCAAATCAAGCACACAACCCGGAGAAAAAAACACTTTTCTCTAAAACCAACATCCGGAAAGTGATTATTGGATGTGCCGTCCTTGTTGTCGTCTCGGTTTCTATCTGTGTCATTTGCTATGTGAGATACATCCCGGAAAAAGAATACAAAAACGGCCTCAAGGCTTATAATGAGCAACGCTACGAGGAAGCTGTCGAGTTTTTCCAGAAAGCAACAGATCACGGACATAAAAGAGCAAAAGATGAGCAGATAAAAGCGTTGGCAGAGATCAATTTTATAAAAGGAAATAATGCTTTCAAAGAAGATTATTATGAAGATGCTGTTGAATATTATAAAAAAGCTATGGAACTAGGACATCCCAATGCGCAGGCTGAACAACAAAAAGCCTTAGATGAAATCAATTACAGTAAAGGGTTGAAGGCATTGAAAGAAGATCGTTTAGAAGAAGCTGTCGAGTTTTTCCAAAAAGCAGCAAATCACGGACATAAAAATGCAAAATATGAACAACAAAAAGTTTTGACTAAAATAAATTACACAAAAGTTCAATCCGATTTGAGAAATGGACTAAAAGCAATTGATGAGCATCGGTTTGAGGATGCGGTTAAATTTCTCCAACATCCTGCTTTCCAAGGAAATTCCGAAGCGCAATTCTTACTTGGAACATGTTATTACAATGGAGAAGGTGTAAAGAAAGACAATGATGAAGCTGTACAATGGTTTCGGAAAGCCGCAGAACAAAACAAAATGGAGGCTCAATATAAGCTTGGCTTATGTTATTTGTCTGGTACGGGAGTTGCTATGCGAGAAGATGAAGCATTATATTGGCTCAACAAAGCGGCAGAGAAAGGGCATCCTGAAGCACAAGTCGTACTTGGTGATTTGTATTATAAAGAAGGTCCTAACCAAGACTTTTCAAAAGCCAATGAATGGTACAAAAAGGCTGGATCTCTAGCACTTTCCTCTAGAAATGAAGAAATGGCATTATGTTCTATTTATATAGACGCTGACAAAGGTGATGCACAATGTCAATTTGTTTTGTATCGATTATATAACGAAGGAAAAGAAGGGGTTACAATGAATAAAAATGAAGCCTTAAAATGGTTGCGCAAATCAGCTAATTCTGGATATTCCGAAGCACAGGGGATTCTTGGAATGAATCTCATTTTAGGACAAAACGGGTTTCAAAAGAATATATCGGAAGGAGTGAAATGGCTCGAAAAAGCCGTGAATCAAGGAAACGCCAATGCCCAATGTGCTCTTGGAATATACTTTTTTGCTGACAGACAATATTCAAAAGCTATACCATTATTGCGCGCGGCAGGAGACAATGGCAATATTTCTGCAATGGAACAACTATATGAATGCTATCGTGAAGGGATCGGGGTAAAAGAGAATTGGAGCGAGGCAGTAAAATGGCTAAAAAAAAAACAACAAGCGAAAAGAGACGAACTGTATGAAGATTCAAATTCGGCAACCAACAAAGCGCTTAATGTTAGGAATGACTCCTTGGCTAATGATTCAGACGAAGACCTAGACGGTTTTTCTCTTCATCAGGAAAGCATCGCGAAGACCGATCCCAGTAATCCGATCAGCCATCCGAAATATATCACGCAGGTCTATGTCGACGCGGTCAGTCAGCTACGTTTCACCGGCTTGGAACTTGTTTCCGTCGACAGGACGAAACCCGACAAGAAAGACTGGCAGATCACGTTCAATGTCACCCGAAACAACAGAAAGAGAACTGAATTCGTCCAGATCGGCATCGGCACGTTCAAGAACAATAACGTCGACTTCAGCGTCGTGGACATCGAAATCGACGACAAGACGCAGGATCCGATCGTCTATATCCAGCGCGTCGGCAAGACGGAACGCATCCCCTGCCGTCCCAAACAGGCCGTCTACGATCCCGCGCCCCGCGTGAGATTCCTCAACGCCCTGGTCGAACGCACGTTCATTACTTCAGTCGGAGCCGAATTCAAGCTCGGCACCGAAAAGACCGGCGAAGAGCTTTACAAGATTATTTCCGCCGATCTTAATACGAAAGATGTCGTTGTCGAATCCATCAGCGAAACACCCGAGATATTCACGATTCACCCATCCGAAAAGAAATAGTTTCCCGAGATACTATGTCCGCTTCGCTGGGGGCTCGCATTCGCGAGCCTCGGTAAGCTCGCTACGCTCGACATTATTGGCCGCGAGACGCGCGCAACCAAAGGAGTATTCCAAGTATAAAAGGGTACCTTTGTGTTCAACTGGACCAGACAAAGGCACCCTAATAATTTTTATATTATGTTATTTCCCGTCACTGTATAAAGCTGCTACACAGCGTCCGCAGACTGTTTTACCATGGTCTTCATACCATTTTACAACTTCACGAGCATGTTCGCGCGTTTCCTCGTCAGAGCATCCTGCATAGAACTGATAACTATGGGGCTTACAGCGACAGTTCCCGCAACAACTTTCATTCTTGGAAAGTTCGAAATGTCCTGTTAACGGATCGAAATACCCCTCGAAAAGGTGGATATTCTTGGCATTCTCCGCAATAATATACTGCGGCTCAACAAAACAATAAGAAAGCTTCTTAATCATAAAAAACTCCTCTTCAATTTTTCAAATAATACAATAATATAAAAAATAATACTAAAGAACTAATTATTGTCTATACACTAAGTCTTTTTCATTTCAAATCTCCTATTAAAAAAATATTACTTTTTAAGCCAGTTAATTTCTGGTTACTATATATTATACATCAGATTCACGCAAAAAACAAGAGGCATTATTACTTTTTTTGAATTTTTCTTCAAATTTTCTATTAATTCATTAGATCATATTAAATACACTATTGTTGGCATATATATTATACCATACTTTCCAGAAAAATGCAATAGGTGAATTGAAAATAGATCAAAAAAAAGGAGCGTAACGGTTAAGTTAAGCTCCTAGAAAAGAAATCCGGCATCGAACTACTCTCCCACAGTCAAATATGCAGTACCATCGTCGCTGGGCCCCTTATCGATCGTGTTCGGGATGGGAACGTGAGTTACAAGCCCGCCATGGACACCGGAAAAA
>JAEEGG010014814.1_pt1 | contig 16443 bp, 14 predicted proteins | sample 9134161 | NCBI WGS metagenome assembly JAEEGG01 (sample SAMN16246543, study PRJNA631951) | gut metagenome | biome: gut microbiome; feature: rumen; material: CR-attached | host: Bos | place: Iran: Karaj | collected 2018-10
GTCAGCACCTGTACTGACTTCTCGGCAAAGTTTAATGTTCTTTCTTCCATTGTATTACATCATTAGTTTTGTAAGATTGTAGACCTTGATGTTCTGGATCTTCTTCCCGTTCCAGTCGCTCAGCGAGAATCCCACCTGCATCTCGCACTTCTCCTTCGCCTGACAGGTCTTCTTCAGACCCTCTAGGAACTCCGCGTTCGGCAGTGTCATCTCTGCCTGCAGCTCGTCCTCATGCTCCTGTCCGTCCTTCGACACGTAAGGCATCGCCAATGTCAGTTTCACACTCTGGCGGTTCTCGCCGTTCTTGTCAGTCCAGTCTCTCGTCTGACCGACTTCCTTGATAAATCCTTTGATAATCATTTTGTTGTTAATTTTGATGTTATTAAATAATCCGATCCTCTAACAGAATTGGTTTATGAAGAAATGTGTAGCCTTTACTGTAGACCAGTCCAGTCTCCTTGTAGAATTCCGGTTTTGAGGCATCCTTATAGGGGATGGTCCATACGTCTCTTGTAATAAGATTCAGACCGTGCTTCAGGACCTTCAACTCAATAGCGATGCAAATCAGGTTATTGATCACCTCATCATTCAAATCCTCTTGCAGTAATCTGTACAGGGTCTCGTATTCCTTCAACAGTTCCGTCTCTTTCTTCGTCAGCTGATAGATACTCTTTACTCTTTCAGGATTCTCTGCAAATGTCACGTTGACAGACATTTCAAGGCCGAAATTTGTTACCGAGGTCCTGATGGCCGTCACCAGCTTGTTATGGTATTCAAAATGGTAACCCTCAATCCGATTATTGATGACCTCCTTCTTCTTTTCCAGGATACTCTCCTTAATCCCTGCTACCACGGCCTTGTGCCTGAACACCTCAGCCTCTTCCTCCATCAGCTTGGTAGCCATGTGCTGGTAGACTTCATTCTCAAAATAACCTAAGTTCATAATTTTATTTATTTAAATAATGTTCACGCGAGGACCATCCTTTGCGCGGCAATCAGGCTTTTTATCTGATTGCGATGCAAAGGTCGAAAAAATAATTTGGTGAAAGAAAAAAAGAAAGTTCCACGCAAAACTTTCATTTTGTAACAATCTGAAAGTCAAAAAAAAAGGGTACTTTTCAGTACCCTCAACTTTCACGGAACTTTCACGCCGTATCGTTTAAAAACCGCTTCAACGGCCCTTTTAACCCTTTCATCATATGGTACAAGGCCAAGTTGATTCCTCACAGGATGATGCTTCCCCTTTTCAGGTTCCAACAGCTCTGCCATCATCACATCGTTAGTTCCCTTGACGATGATTCCGTCCAAAGCCATCATTCTTGAAATCTGAGCCACAAGGTTTCGGTTAAACGCTGTCCCCTGCTGCTTTCCTCGGTTATAGATCACACACCTCACAGCCTCATCCTCTAGAATATCCATCCATATCTTCGAATATTGATCCCGATACTCTAAGGCCACCACAGGCATCAGCCTGTTTACATATTCTATTATTGATTGACGAAGCCCATTGCTAGGAACCTCATTTTCTTTATCCTTAGCCTCATTGAAATAATTATCACCTTGCACTTCAAAAATCAACTGTGCGATTTTCACGTTGCTCTTCGACAACTCCTTTATGATTTCTAATTTCGTTTCGTCTTTCATAGCCTTCCTTTGTTAATGTTGTTACCCTTGCATTCCATAATCAGTTGCGAGATCTTCTCCTCCGTGTTTTCCACAACCATCAGACAGATGATGCCTCCAGGCTGATTCGTAATCTCTAGTTTTTGGTTATAGTGACAGTTCTTCTTGAAGAATTTCCTGATTCTCTTCATGACACTCGGGGCGATCTCTGTCATAGCGCCCCCACGCTGACTGCCTAGCAGTTCTTCTTTTAGTTGTTTCATAAATTTGTTTTAATTTAGTTTGTAAATATTTTAGCCGAACTCCATTCCGGAATTCGGCTTCAAAATTAGCATAGGGGTGTGTCAAATGTTGTCCTACCTTTCTTAAAGTTTCTTAATTCATAAGTATAACCCTCTGGTTTCATCCAAATCCCTTATAATTTCCTCCACATACCACTCCGGCGAGAGCACTTTCAGGTATTTCTTCCTCGATTCAATATAGCTGCTCAGTTCATTATTAGGCCTCACATCGATCACGAAATCCGTATATCCCTCACCCGAGCCAATCTCACGCTGGCTATGATGGATGGGCAAATCCCTCATCGAGTAAGCCTCCTTTCCGAAAGCCCTGAGCACGATGCTCGTAATCGGCTTGCCACTATTAAAGATGCCATAAAACTCACTGAAATAGGCCTTAAAGTCAAACATGGGGTCCAACTCGAAATCCTCTTCCGACACTTGCAGATTCCACATCCTGTTCAACGCATAAGTAAAGCGTTTCTTGTCCTCAAACTCCCCAAGGATATACCAACACCTATTATATAATATCAGCCCGCAGACACCCAGTTCTACCGGCTTCCTCTCCGTAGAACCGTATTTCTGATAGTCAAACATCAGTTTCTTGTGTACCAGCATAGCGTTTGTCACGCGGTCCAGCCTGTTCTCACCCGAAGGGATAGGCCCGGGGATGATGTAGTCCTTCAGTGCCATACACTGCCTGAGTTTTTCATTTGTCGACAGCGTGCTGAGCAACCATTCCGACAGATTACCGTCTTTGAGTATTTCCGGATTATCAATGTAATAAGCGTAGTCGCCACAACTCTTGCAACATACGTTTATCCCAAAGTCGTCATTCAGCGTTCTCTTACAACGATGAAAGAACCTGGGCTGCATCTCCAGTCCCCCACTGAGATCAGTGTTTTTCTTCCACATCGAGGCAATCTTCTTAAATGTGATCTGACCTTTCGACTTAAAGGTTTCCAGCAACCACTTGCACGCTCTGAAATGATTAGAATACATACCTTTTGTCATAATTTCAGGTTTTTAAAAGTTAGTAAACTATTTAAAAAACCTCTATGAAACGTGGACATCTTAAATTGCGGTAATAACAAACAGGCGTCGCCAAACGGCCTTAGCAAGTATTAACCACCAATGCCCACGCCATAGAGGGGTGAACACTAGCAGCCTTTCTACTTGCTTATGTTTTGGCGAACTTCGTTTGTTAGATCGGCTCCAGTATGTATTTAAAGTATGACTTTATCAAGTCTGCGCTGCAAAGATAGTGCTTTTCTTTGTAACTTCCAAATATTCATTAAAAAAAACCGCCACACAATTTTCTCAAATGGTGCAGCGGATAAACAATCTTAACCTATTAATGCTAACCTATTGAATATATATATTTTTAATCTACACACATACATACACCAGTGGCTTTCATATCACCACCACATTTCGGACATTTCCCTGTTCTGGGGTTCCACTTCTGAATCTGGTCCCCACCGCAATCAGGACACACCACCTTCTCTGGCTTCTCCCCATAAGGATAAAGCACATCAACGATCTCTTTACAGTCCGGACACAGAAAAGTCTCTGTCTCCCCCATCATCACCATATCCTTTCCTTTAGGATTTGCAGCCACAGTATAGCCGCATCCCTCACATTTGTACTCTTTATAACTAGCCATATCTTACTTCTTAATTCTTTTCAGATGTTTCTTATAGTCTTTTATTATGTCGCCTGATAGTTCATCAGGAATCAAAAAATCAGGGTATTTGCTGAAGAGTTCTGCCAGATGCTTCACGTCTGCTTCTTCCTGCTCATAGATCCAGTTATTCCGAATCCACATCCCCAGAGAGAAATGGAATTCAAAGGGATCACCCTCCATTATTGCTCTCTTATCCTCTTCACTCAGCATTGCATCCAACTGAGCAAAGGCTTCTTGTTTTGTTTGAGTTATTTTTGTTTCCATCTATTTTCTTTGCTTTAAACAATAACATATTCCGCCCCCGTTTATCATTGATGTCACAGCGTCTCCTGCCATTCCCGCGTAAATAGATTCAATAGAATCATTTAAAGGGATAATTGACAGGTACTAAATCATGGATATGTGGGACATAAAAATCTTCTAGTTTCCACTGAGGTCGCTTAGAAATATTAAACACTCTTTTTATGTGATCTTTCCAAATATGATTATCTATACCGTATTGTGCAAAAATAAGTATAGCATATGCAGCTATAGATGCCAAAGCATTATCCATAGTAGCCAATTTCATATTTGTTTGCCTATCATGTTTAATTTTGTTGTAAACGTCATACCAGGGTATAGATTGAGTAGGAATTTTCTCATTCCAATTACTAAATGGACTAAACACTCCTAACTCTTCATATTCATTAAATTCCAGTGTATATTCGTCAATCCTTAATGCTGCCTTTAGCTTTATATAATGATTAGTTGTATATTTATCATCTTTTACAGTAAAGCCATTCGATTTGAGTATATTGCACATCATTGAGTCAATTTCTGTACACGATAGTATGATTATATTTCTTAAAGTATTACCATAAGCCTCTTTATTGTCCATTGTAGGTTCAATGACTCTGAAAACGTTATTTAATTCATCAAGGATAAATTCGAGTTGTCGTAAATGACTTAAATACTCTTTTCTATAATACCATATTGAAATATCATCATAGCAATCAGAAAAAGGAACCCCATTTTTGGCCATATGGAACCGCTGTAATTTATAAGAAATAACTGGGCGGTAGATATTCCGATAATATTCTCCAATATTAAAATGAGACTTACGCTCAATAATTTTATACTTGAAATCAAGTTTTAAATCAAGCGATGGAGGTAGGTTGGAAAGGAAATCATCTATACTATCATAAAGCATACCATTTTCTTTTTTTTTTGGAATACAGAACCTAAGATTTTTGTCCAAAGATAGCCATTCAAGTTTATCACCAGTACACGAGAACAATAATTCAAATGAATAATTTGAAGATATCGGATCATTGTCATCTCCCACTATACTATATATATAAACACCGTCATTTTTCATATCTATATTTTTTATTTTCAATCTTCACAAGATTAGGCATTACAGGATATATTAAAAGATTAACTATTCCGTATTCCATATAAAGATAGATCATGTGTTACTAATATATCCAATAATTATTGAACATACAATGGATATCACAGATAATAACGAGGCAGCAATAATTGCAACTTTTGCCAAATGGTTTGAACGCTCAGCTGTATAAATATTTGCTGCAATACTATGAAATATCTGACAGTCATAAGCATCAAGGCCTTTGTTTGTCAACCCAATAATGCCTTCATCGGTAAAATCAATCATCCCCGACCCTTTTAACTGTGCAATTGCAAGGTTGAATTTTTCTCTTTCCTTCTCTATCATCAAGTTTTGTTCTTGAAAATGCCTGAATATACCATCTGCTGTGAGATCATATTTCTTTTTCACTTGTAGGTGATAGACAAGAACATCGAGAATTGTGGAAAGGAAATGATATTTCTCAACATTATACTCCCTAAGCTTATCAATAGGAAGATTGAGAGGATTGTAAATCATTGTTACTTTATCCATAATGATATAGATTCATTTATTTATAGCTTTTATTTGTTTATTGGTGCAAATTTACAAAAAATAGATGGTACGATAAGACAATTATCACTTAAAAATTTGTAACTAACGTTTTTTTTCTTATCTTTGCAACTGTTTCCTCAAAAGAGGAGTATTGATCTTTGAAATAATGAATTTCTAAACAATAGTTCTTTGCACCTGTATAGACAATGATTACCTCCGCATAGCCCCTCCCACCCCAGTTGTGATTTGCCTCAAAATTAGTACCTTTACACCCACATAGAGAGCAAGAAAAGAATATGAAGCAGGCAAGATTGTCGTGATTTGCTAAAAAATTAGTATCTTTGCACCCGCATAGACAATGCTGGCCAATGATCAAGACGTTGCGGGACTGTTGTGATTTGCTAAAAAATTAGTATCTTTGCACCCGCATAGACAATGCACCCTTCATCGAATGGTGCGAAGAGCAGTTGTGATTTGCTAAAAAATTAGTATCTTTGCACCCGCATAGACAATACGATTCGGAGAATCGATTGAGGATCAGATTGTTGCAAAGAAAATTAGAAAAAGAAAAATGGTGCAAAGCAAAAGGAGGTTTCCAAATAAAAATGGATTCCTCCTTTTCTAAATCACTTTTAATTAACTATCTTTCCTAACAAAGATACCTGAACTTTATGAGGATTATGCTCAACATATGACTTGAAACTCTTTATACGAATAAATTTCTTACTTAGTGCTGCTTCTGGTGTCATAGCTGATGTAGTGTCATTATGAAGCCTAAAGACATAATCATGGGTAGAAAGACTCTGAACTCGGTAGATTCTGTTTCCAATCATCTCATAATTATTATTGGAAATATACATGTGAAACTCTTCATCGTCCATATCCATCACGAACATGTCATTTAACTGTAGACTTTCAATAAAAGCCCAATTAGGTGATGGCAGTGATGCAATTAAAGCGTCAGGAAATCTTTCTCCATTGTTTTCCCGCTGTCGGATTTCTTCCCATAGTGCTTTGGGGTCCTTTATAATTAATGGAAGTTTATATTTCGAACGTTCTACTACTTGCCAGAAGGTATAGATACATTCTTTAAAATCACCATTTTCGTCTGCGTATATTGCAACATGATGATTGTTTTTAGTGAGAACGAATGATATAGGTTCATTATCATTGTTATAGCGCAAAGGCTGGACTGCACCAAGACCAGTAAAGCAACGCACACTCTTAATGACAATATGATGATTCTTGTCTGCATATAAAGGATGTTCGTCCAATGCTTTTAGTTGCTCTAATGCTTTCTGGCAACGTTCTTTACCATTATATTCTCTTCCTTCTGCCAATGCGTTTTCTGCTTCTGAACGATACGTCTCATCTTCAGGGAATGCTTCGTTCATTCTTTCTCTGACAATGTCCCTGATATGCTTATCGACGATGTAGTTTATGGATTTCTCGATACCATCAACTATTTCATAGCATTCCTTTTTCTTGTTATATACGACATCGCATGATTCTTTGCCATTAAACACAAAACCAACAGAGCCGACACCCATTTTATAGCGTGTGACGATTTCCCTTGATTCGATGACATTCCCCTTTTTATCCTTGGGATATTGCTTGATTGCACCATAAACAGTTTGTTCATGCAACTGCCCACGCGGAATTCTTAGACCAGATTGAACCGTTATGGGCTTCCCATTCTTATAGATTTTTCTCTTTCCTGGGACGGTTGCTTTCTTTCCAGCTTTCATGGATACAAGGATGGATGCGACCTTGCGCAATACATAATCTCTGCCGAAAGGCATCTTTTCTTTGATCCATTGCTGTAGCAGATCATTGTCCTCCCAATCCTTTCTTGGAGATTTCACGTCATCCCTCATTTCTTCTCGTGAGGCATGAAGCGTATTGATGCGTTGAACAATAGAGCGCGAAGTGCATGCAACGGCTAAGGCATCGACAGCATGATGGCGATGATCTAAGCGCTTTGTCCAATCTTTGATAACCTCTCTCTGTTGTCCAGTGTTTTCGTCTTTTATGAAAGTAGTAAGCCCAGCTTCTTTATAGCATGGGAAGTTGAGCTCATGCAAAATGGTATCATATCCCCATGTATGTCTTACGAGGTCTGTAATATTTCCACTTGTGGCAACAACATTTCGGCATGCCATTTTTAGTAATTCCTGAGATTTCTTGGAAATATACTGCGATAGACGAAGCTGACGTTCAATGGGTTCTTCCCAGATCTTCACATCGTCTTTGGTTTCCTTACCCTCCTTCTTACGACTCAGGTAGTCATCATACGATGCCAAGAGGTGGGAATGCTTCTTACCACCTATCTTATGCTCCTGGAACATCTTATCAACTTTATCAAGATAATCTTGCAGATTCTGTTTGGTACGCATATAATCAAATGCCGTGCGTCCTCCCTTCTCTGCATTACATTTCCTACAAGAACACACTTGATTAGCAAAACTATCGTCAAACAAAAGCTTTTTGGGTATCACATGTTCACGCTCCACATCTGAAAATCTGAGGAATTCTTGAAAATCAATGTGCTGTCCGCAATAGAAACATGATTCATCACACTCTTTCCATAGCCGATATTTCAATATCTTATTCCGAGTGGGACGCACACCTTCTTTTTTAAGGATGTTGGCAAATTCCTCATTTGCTTTTTGCTGTTTACGGATTCCCCTCTCCGTTTCCTCACGCTCCTCCTTGCTTTGTTTCAGTTCGCGGGCCAACTCAACACGTACTTCATCCACTCTTTCACCTTTAGATATGAGATTCGCATTTATCTCATTGAAGACATTGATAGTTTGGTTCAGGATCTTCTCAACTGTCGGCTGGCGTAGTTCGTTCTTTTTTAGCGCAGGAATCTTATCAAGCAATTCCCTTTTCTCATTTTCCTCTTTCGTCAGACTGTCGGAGTGGTTATAGCCGACATATTCGCAGGAGTCGCTATAGTCTAATCCCTCCATCATATAGGGCAGGATCTTGCTGATGGCCTTTGCAGAAAGATTAGCATAGCCTGGCGTAACAAAGTCCAAATCATTCAGGGCATTAGCCACCGAAACGTCTTCCACATCGAAATCTTTCAAGAAACGAGTGATAGAATGAAGCCGCTCTTCGTCGTTCTTGATGGAGTAGATGATGTGCCAGAGCCTGTATAGCGGTTCCTCTTGATAGGTGTTCTTTACTCTTATAAGCAGTTCGCCCGTCTCCTCGTCTACCATATTCGTTGCTTCCGTTTCGAGGTTAAAACGGGTAATCTCTCTTATTTGCGATTGGGGCAATGATGATAAGGATAATATGATAGCACATTTGGTGGTATTGCCTTTGATGCCCGCTTTTATGGCTTTGTCACTATACCAGCCGGATTTTGAAGTCAAGCCCAATATCTCTTGGACATCTTTGAGTTTCAATACCTCATGATTGTCCATAAAATCGGCAATCTGCTGTTTCTGCTCTCTGGTAATAAACAGATACTCGTTCTTGCGATTATGGAATCGGATATTGTTAATGGATTGCCAATTCTTGAAAACTTGAAACAAGGGAGATGTACGTGGCGCCACTTTGGGGCCGTCATATATAATCTCTCCTTTCTGATTTCGTTTCACATTGCCATCAGCATCATAAAAACAGCGTTTCTCAAATTCGCAGACAGTAACCAGATGCTTGCATGAACGTAAGTCACGCTGATAGTAAATGATTCTGTTTCTGATTTCCTCAATGATATTGTCCGTCAGGATCTCAGGATAGAACGTTTGCTGGCACTTCATAATGGCATCATATTCTTTTTCGTATGCCTGTCGAGGATAGATTTGTTCCTTTATCCTGAAGACATAGAAGGTCTTGCCATCTTGCGTAATCGCGGTTTCTGCCAATTTCTGTGCAAAGTATTGGCCGATGGTCATTCCTGACTTCTGAAGTTCTGCATAACGATTACTGATTTCTTTGACATAGGCTCTTTGTTTGGAATCGTTGGAATCTGTTCTCGAATGCTTGTATCCTCTTTTCTGATTAAGGTGATAGAGGACGCGCCCAAGTTCATTGAGGGAAACTTTCTGGGTGACTGCATTGGCCCTGAGCTGCCATAACTCCATAACAGGAAGTTTAATAAGATGCTCATCTGGAAGCATATCCAAAGAACGTAATTTTTCCGTAAGTGCTTGCCTGCGCAATTGGTATCTGTCGTAATTCCTGCGTTGCCCTCTTGCTCTTGTCCTGTCTGCATTGACGGTTATATCTTGTCCCTTGGTGAACTTGTCACCTTCGTTTTCTGCAAGAGGTACAATCCTGACTCCCATATCCAGGATCTCTGTTGGCTTGTTGTTGTCATCAGTCTTTATCAGCGCCCAACCAACGCTGGTTGTTCCCAAATCTAAGCCTAAAATATTCTCCATTACTCTTCGCTTTTTAGTTATTTTGCGACAAAAGTACAAAAAACTTTTGAATTATTTGGTTCATTCAAAGAAAAAGTTTATCTTTGCAGCACTAATTTTTTGCAAATCACAATAAGGATTATTCCGTTGTGAAAACATTCAAGGTGGGAAGGGCAACCGACTCGCCTTTTTTACTCCTTTGAAGAACAGATACTCTAATAACTTTGCTTCTCGCATCCTCGGGACGTGAACTCTTTCCGACCTTCACTAAATCCTCACGAACTTCCCTGCCCGCGAAGAGATAACAATAATGTTTCACTTTAAAACCTAAAAACTTCATTCTTGAGCTTCACAGCTGACTAACGAATGATATTAAGAAACAACATATAATACTTTCTAATTTTCAAGCGCGGGCTTCGCAGCAGACGATAGAAAGAAACGATCTATAAAAAAATGTTATATCTTATTATTTCACGATGATCTTACAATCTCACAACAGGGAACGTCCTTTCTGTATTATTTTGGTTGCTAAACTATTTCAATACTTTCTTACCATTCTTGATAAAGAATCCCTTTGTTTTTGGTTCGCCGTTTAACTTGCGACCTTTCAGATCATACCAAGTATTATTCCGTTTGGTATCATCCGTTAGTGATGATAATGCTGTTGGGTCTGGATCTCCGTCTCTTAACGGAACAATTTCCTTAAAACTATTCCAAGGTGCCATAGATTTGTATGTTTCAACATAACCTTCTGGTACATGAAGTGTCATCTCGTTTAGATTGCAATCCAGAAATGCGCTAGTTGCAACTGGTATTTCTTGTGCATAACAATATACATCTCTTAAATTTGTACATTCACAGAAAGCGGCATAATCTATCTTTTCAACGCCTGCAGGAATCACAATGGATTTTAAACTTTCACAACCCGCAAACATATAACTTGCTATTTTTTTAATATTTGTAGGAATATTAATGCTTTCTAAATTTGTACAAAGGAAAAATATCATATCTTCGATATTCGTAACACTATTGGGGATATACAGTGATTTCAATTTTTCACAATATTGAAAAGCTCCACTTTCAATTGTATTTATGCTATTAGGAATGGTTAATGATGTTAACTCTGTGCAGGAACCAAAGGCAGCTCTACCTATAGTAGTTATACCATCGGGAATTATTGTACCTTTACATCCACGTATAAGTTTGTTATTACTGGTTTCAATCACGGCATTACAATTATTGCGCGAATCAAATACACTATTTTTATCATCAATACTGATTACCAAAAGCTTGGGATTGGCACCAAACGCACCATTTTCTATTGAAGAAACACTATAAGGAATATATACTTGTTCTAAATCAGGACATCCTCCAATAGCTGAAATACCTATACTTTTTACACTATTGGGTATTGAGATGCTTTTTAAATTAGCACATCTCGAAAAAGCACCTCTGCCAATACGAGTAATGCCCTGCGGAATAACAGAATTCTGACAAGTTGCCAATATTGTATTGGAGGCTGTATTTATGATAGCATTACAATTCTCTCTTGAATCAAATACCGGATTTCCTTCTTCTACGACAATGGATTTCAAATTACTACAACCTTCAAAAATGTTAGTTTCAAAATCATCTGTGATTCTGCCATTAAAAAAGTTGTTAAAATGAATTACACTTTTTGGAATAATAATAGATGACAAACTAATACAATCATAAAATACTTCTGAACTAATAGCGGTAACAGATTGAGGTATAATAATTGATGACAAACTACTACAGCCTTCGAAAAGCCCCTGATTAATTCGAGTCAGGCCATTAGGAAGATTTACATGAGTCAAACTAGAGCAACCTCGAAAAGCATAATCACCAATGGTATTGACACTATTTGGAATATCAATAGAAACAATATTTTCAGAATACCAGAATGCACATTCTCCTATGGATGTAACGCTTGCTGGTATAGAAACTGATGTTAATTCCAAACAATCTCCAAACGCGCCTCTTCCTATAGATGTAACGACATATTCTTTTCCACCGTATACTATCATATCTGGGATTACGATTTTGCCTTTGTATTCATCATTAATATTTAAATTCCATACTACTTCAGCAGAAGATTCGCTTAAATTATAATAGATACCATTAATCTTAACTTCCTCCGCATATAACAATAATGGAGAAAATGTAATTATCAGAGAAAAAAGAAATTTCTTCATAATGTATTGTTTTTTTTAAAGGGCTCAGTTTCTGAAAAAACTTCTATACCCTTAGTTATTGTATGATGACTTTCTTTGTCTTACCATCCTTCAAAAAATCACGGGGTCGGTTCTACTGACCATTTTTCCCATGTCTCATAATTTTTGTATTACACCAAACGAAACACCAGTCAGTCTGGAGAGTTGACGCAGATCTGCCCCAAGGTGTAATAAATGATCACCAGAACCGACCCCATGATATTTTCGAAAAAAGCCACATATACTCTTACCTTTTTTACTTTACATATATTTTCTTAACAGTCCCATCACTATATTTAATTATATTCAGCCCCTTTTGTGGAGCAGATCTACGGTTCCCGATGGCATCAAAGCGTTCCACCTCATGCGATAATTCGATTTCCGCACCATGTATTGTATCCATACCGGAAGGAATACCTTCTTCAATGTGATAGAATCTGCTCCAGTGATCTATTGACTTGTATTTACCTATAGTTCCACTAGGAACATATAACGTAGAGTTATTAAACACGTAATCTTCGAAACATTGAGAATTAATGGGACAGGGATCTACCATTTTTGACGTTACCGAGGTCATATAGCACTGACCAAAAGCATCATCACCAATATAGGTTACAGAATTGGGAATAGTCACAGAAGTAAGGGCGATACAACAGTAGAAAGCGCCCTCTCCGATTGTATCCACTGAATTGCCAATAGACAAAGATATAAGGTCAGTAAAGGCGAAAGCCCAACGGCCTATGTTGGTTACAGAATTGGGGATACTTACCGAGTTCAGGGGGTAGCACCCTTCGAAAGCCCAATCTCCAATAGAAGTCACGGAATTGGGAATGGTCACTGAGCCTAGTCGGTTGCAGCCACGGAAAGTATAAGCTTCTATGGTATTCACAGAATTGGGTATACTTATTGAGGTCAGACCTGTGCAACCAGCGAAAGCACCACCTCCAATACTTGTTACGGAATTGGGAATGACCATAGACGTCAAACTACTGCATTCTTGAAAAGCTCCCGGTCCAATGGTAGTCACAGAATTAGGGATAGTTATGGAGGTTAGGTTACTACAACCAGAAAAAGTATAACCCCAGATAGCAGTCACGGAATTAGGGATGGCCAAGGAGGTCAGGCCATTGCAATTCATGAAGGCACCGTCTCCAATAAAGGTCACGGTATTAGGGATAGACACATTTGTCAAGCCTGTGCAATTCTCGAAAGTATTGCCTCCAATACTGGTCACGGAACTGGGGATGGTAACAGATGATAAACCTGTGCAGCCAGAGAAAGCGCCGTTTCCGATACGTGTCACGGTATTAGGGACGTTTATTGAGGTCAAATCACTGCAACCAAAGAAAGCATAATCTCCAATTTCTGTCACGCCGTTAGGAATGGATAAGTCTTTGATTTCCAAACCATTTAAAAATAAATGGTGAGCATAAGAAAGAGGATTTGCATCATTATCGCTAAATTTTATTTTGCACCACGCCTCCAAATCTGTTATATGCACTGTGGTTAAGCCATTGCAATCTCCAAAAGCATCGTAATCGATACTATTCACCGAATTGGGAAAAGTCACCGAGACAAGTCCGCTACAGCCAGAGAAAGCACGCACTCCAATCTTTTTCACGGAATTAGGAATAGTCAAAGAGGTTAGACCGCTGCGTCCGGCGAAAGCCTGCCACCCAATATAGGTTACGGAATTGGGAATCGTCACCGAAATAAGATTACTGCAATCTTGGAAAGCACTGCTTCCGATAGTTCTTGTACCTTCTTTTATTGAGTAACTACTTTGTGTGTTATCTTCTACTCCTAACAAATAAGGTCCTATATATTTAATTCCATCTTCAACATTATAACAATTGCAATTATCGAAAGCAAAGTCACCGATGTATGATACGGAATTGGGGATTTCAATTGAGGTAAGACCAGTACAGCCAGAGAAAGCATAGTCATCTATTTCTGTAACTGAGTTTGGAATGATTATCGAGGTCAGACTGATGCAGTCTTGAAAAGCACCGTTTCCGATAAGATTTACGGAATTACCAATAGTTAGAGAGGTAAGACTTTTACAGCCATTGAAAGCATTAAAACCAATGTTGGTCACAGAATTGGGAATGGTTAACGAAGTAAAGCCGTAGCACTTATTGAAAGCACCATCTCCAATACTGGTTATAGTACCTGGAATAAACACTGAAGTAAAGCCGTAGCAATAAGAAAATGCATAATTTCCAACCTTATCCACAGTATTGGGGATAACTAATTCTGTTATTTTTTTACCATTCAAATACAAATAATGACCTTCAGAACTAAAGGCATTGCCATTAAATGAAATCTTACACCACTTCTCTAAATCTGTAATGTTCACTACAGTTATGCCGTCACAACCATCGAAAGCACCTTCCCCGATACTTGTCACTGAATTGGGAATAGTCACTGAAGTCAGGCTATTGCAATCAGCGAAAGAACGGTCTCCGATTGATGTGAGAGAACTGGGAAATGTTACTGATGTAAGACTTGTACTTCGGAAAGTATGATTCTTGATACAAGTCACGGATTGTGGAATAACCAAATCCTTGACTTCCTCCCCATTAAGAAATAAATGATGTGCAATCAAGAGGGGGTTTGCTCTTGCATCTGAAAAGTCAATGTTGCACCATGCTTTAAGATCTGTGATATGAACCGAAGATAAGCTTCCGCAACCCACGAAAGCTTTACTTCCAATATTGGTAACGGAATATGGTACAGTCATAGTAGTCAGACTTTTACAACCATAGAAAGCATTTTCTTCAATGGTAGTGACGGAATTGGGTATGTATACCGATGTAAGTTCTTTACTATTACGGAAAGTACTTTTTCCAATATTGGTCACGGAGTACACAACGCCATCATAAGTGAACTCTTCGGGAATGGTCACTTTGCCAGAATACGTGTTGTAATTGGTGTCCTTATATGTAACTTCAGCCTCATTACCTGGTTTCAGATTGTAGTAGATACCGTCTATAACCACATTGTATGCACACATCACCATCGGGAATGACAGCAAGAAAATGGAAAGTAGAATTTTTTTCATATTTTCTTATATAACATGCTGTTCTTTTGTTAAAACGGAAGAACCTCGCCTTTTCTTATAACCATGCACAAGGAGACATGCACAAGGGGTCAGGAACTTTGTGTTGTGCAATATTCTCGTCCACCATATCCACGTCTAAGAATCTGTGGGCAGAGACCACTTTTTCGTTCTCAATCTGATATGAATACTTGTCCGTCCCATTACGATATGCCCAAGTGATTTCAATATTGTCACCTTGATAATCGCAAACAAAATAATCGGATTTCCCATCTCTAGTATATGTATACGTAGTGACTCTCCCCTGATCATCATATGTCAGATCGCCACGCATAGTTTCCTTACCATCATCCTGAGTAATAGAGATCAGTCTCTTCTGAGCAATACCCATAATGGGCAGCACCATTAATAATGAAAAAAGTAAAAATCGTCTCATAAGCCAATTATTATAGGTTTTCGTATTCATAATGCAAAGATAAGGCAAAAAATTCAGATTACAAAGAATTTCGGGAATATTTTATAAAATAAAATAAAAATCCGCACTATTCATCACGAAGAATGCGGAATAATCTATTCATAACACAGGGTTCCTCTTACCCCTTGTGCACTAGACTCCAAAATTTAGCTTATTGCTGAATTTTGTCACGACTCATCATAAAAAAATACATTTTTTTTTGATTTCGCTGCTCCAAAAATTGGAAGTTTCAATAATTATGTCTATCTTTGCACCGTCAGAATGAAAGTTCTGGCTATCCGGGTGATATTCCCGCGAGGGGCAAGCCTTTATCGACACTACCCATTTAAAAGAGTTGCTACGGCAGCTCTTTTTATTTTTAGTCCTGTTAGTCAATTAGTCAATTAGTGATTTTGAAAAAACGATGTGCAACAATTAGTAGGTTTATTCTATAAATTTATAACCATTAATTTTATAAAATCACTAATTGACTAATAGACTAACTCGACTAATTTGCTAATACAAGACAGTATTTTTATGTCACTCACAAATAAGAGCCACCAGTATTTTCACAAGTGGCTCTTAACATAGAGAGAAATAGGTAGTTCTCAGAAAATAAGAGGCTCTTATTTCTAAGGCTCGCCCAACTGGGTGAAAATCAGCTGTACCTCCGCCGGCGTGAAGGAGCGGCGACGCAGCTCACGGAGATGTGAGAGCACCGGATTGATGGTGATCCACTGGCGGAGCTTATGCCAGGCTGCCTCAGGGCAGAGCTTGGGGAAGTACTGAAGGGCGAGCTCCGTGCGCCCGAACGATCTAATCGT
>JAEEGG010014815.1_pt1 | contig 16443 bp, 10 predicted proteins | sample 9134161 | NCBI WGS metagenome assembly JAEEGG01 (sample SAMN16246543, study PRJNA631951) | gut metagenome | biome: gut microbiome; feature: rumen; material: CR-attached | host: Bos | place: Iran: Karaj | collected 2018-10
AGGTTTTTCTTTATTCAAAATTTCGAGCATAGCTACAATTGATGTGGATTTTCCTCATCAAGTAGGTCATGTTACAAGGAATAGTCACTTAGGTGCTGCGAGAATATTTTTCTTTATAGACTCAGAAATATTTTGAAACATAATTCATTCTAGCTGTCTAGGAGTGCTATTAATTTTTCTCATAACAACGTTAATCCTTCATGTGCTGAGATATGCATTTACTCTGTAAGCGGTATCATCTTTTGCCACATAAGCAAAATCTGCCTCTTTATCCACCAAGAATTTGTCATATCTTTGAGGATTGTTCTTGAAGAGTTGTTTAAGTAAAATTTCCATGTTTTCATCTCAGATTTTCCCTAATTCTTCCTTTCTAACGATTTCTCCGTTAAGTCTATACGCAACGGATTCTCAAGCAGAAAGATGTAGGTCTGAGATGTTTTGATTGTTTGCAATGAGTCTCAAAATCGACTCAATGTCTAATCAAATTCATTGCATGATTACTGAAATAATGAATAAATCGTGAAATATTCACTCACTTAATTATATTCAAAAATTTTTTTCTGTCAAAAAAAATGGGACTTTTTTATGAAATTCTATCAAAAAAGTTTGTAATTTTTATTATTGCATTCAAAATTAAAAATTTTATACTCAGTCTCGTGAGATATATCCTATATGATTAACTTCTATTATGGGTATTCTGATTTTATAAAGAGGATTATCTAAGTTTTTATGCATTCAGAAATAAATAATAAAAAATCAAAATCTATATTTTCGTGAATTAGAAATAGTATAAAGAGCAGTCCGTTATATTGAAGAACGCTGATTATACTTTTGTTTGTAGCTTTAATTACAAAATTAGTTATTGTTTATTTTTCCTATAAAAATCTAAATCCACGAGAAAATGTTATATCATATTTAGCCAGTGATATCCCTGTAATATTTTTTGCACATTTATTGATAATAATTAATTATTGGGTAAAAAAACGTAAATATAGATTGATAAACGATGTTATTGTTTTCACTGTATTGTTATTATACATAATAGATGTATTTACTATATTTATATTTCATAGTAGAGTATCGTTAGTAGATATATTTGCACTCTGAAGTAATGGCTCATCTTGATTTAATTGAATCATAAGATTATGGGTTATAGTATTGATTTTAGTATGACTCATCATGTTTTTCTTAGTACAAGCAAAAATGAAATTTTTGAAAAAATCAGGTAAAAATATGCTTATAGCATTTTCCATTTTTTCATTTATTTATGCTCTATTTTATGCAATAATTATAATTTCGAATGCAAATATAAATTATGTAAAAGATGTGATTTCGTTGAATATACAAAAATTTAAAAACGATGATATAAATCTAGATTATCAAGAGGTTGAATTTGATGATAATGGATATCAGATTGAGAGAGTTAAGTGAGAATGAAAAGATTTGAATGTTATACTAGTTTTTGCAGAATCGTTATCAGCTATAGATTCAGCCAATATGTGATGAAATAATAATATGCCGAAATTTGATGAAATACAAAAGGATTGAATTACATTCACAAATTTTGTCACAAATTGAACGACATCTGATACAGCACACATATCAACGTTATTATGAGTTGTGCCGTTGATAAACATGAAAATGGGTAATACGCCATATAGTTGATATAAACTGAAAATGCAATCCCTTCCAGAGTTTTTTAATAATCAATGATATGCAACTACATTTATTAGTGCTGCTAGTTTAAATTTTTTGAAACAGAGAGATTTTCTTTCTTGAGCATGATTTCAAAAAATAATATGAGAAGAAGAGTTTGAGAAGAATAAAAAATATACTTTTGAATCGGCTCCAGATGAAGATCTATATGATAGAGTTTTACAGGAGGTTCAGGCACAGACGTGAAAATATTTTATATGACTTCAGACTATATCATTTCATAAACCATATAATACACCATATTGAAAAACTGAAGAATTGGCATTAAGATATTCAGATGATGAATTATATAGATTTTATCAAAATCTGCAAAAAATCTGATTCTTTGATAATGGGATCTTAGTTATAATGTGAGATCATAGAAAGATGAATTCTATCGAAGAATGAGAGCGTGATCTTTTCTGACCAAATCGATATACTAAGTCTGTAGCAACAGTGGTTTGATCATGAATTCAAGCGTGAACTATCAATCCAGAATTAGTTCAGCATACAGATTTTTATAATTCATTGAAAAGAATTATATGATATTGAAGTGTAGAAGTAGATAGTGTATATAATGATATTTTTACGCAACAAACAAATAGAAATCGAGGAATAACAAATTCAGAATTTTATGAAAATAATAGATATACAATATCCTCACAAGATGGAGATGTATTTTTGTTTAGAAATATTTCTAATTTACCGAAAAATAGTCCAATATATGATTATTTCTCTTCATATGTGTTATTTGAATTTTGAGAGGAAAAGGAAGAAGGTAAATCTGAAGATACTGATACTATCAAATTTATATGACATAGATGAGCAATCGAAAATTCTCCAGAAAATACATTAGAATCTTTTTTGGCAGCAAAAGACCTATGAGCAGATTGAATAGAATTCGATGTATCTTACACAAAAGATCATGAAAATATAGTTGTACATTGAGATCTCCTTTATGCTTCAAATTGTAAAAATAGAAAAGTTTGAAATAATAATTTTGATTGGATACAAAATAATTGTACCATAAAGAACGGAGAAAAGTATATGAAATTACAAAAAATGTTGGAACTTATTGATTGATTGTTTGATTATTACTTCCTTGAAATTAAAGTTTATAATGAAAAGCTTTGAGCTCAACAAGCAGAAGAGATAATACAAACAGTGAAAGATTTGAATATGCAGGATAGAGTAATTTTTATTAGTTATTCAGATGCAGCGAGGGAAGTTTTAGATGCTGATCCAGATATAATATATTGACGGGATACTTTTGATATAAACGATTTAGATTTTATATGAGAGAATAATAGTAAATATTTTTTGGCTCCGTATGATATATTAACACCAGAAATAGTCCAAAAAGCTAGAGACTTATGAAAAGAAGTAGTTACATATACAGTTAATGAAACATGAGATTTCCAAGCAATGAAAGACTTGTGAGTAAATATTATAATGTCAGATAGAATTGATTTACTTCAAGAATATAACAATACTAGACATTATCCTGTTCCTCACAGTTTTGAAATACCAAATCTAAAAAAATCCTCAAAAGTAGATTCTGAGGATTTTATATATTAAATAACTTATTATTTTACAATTTTCCTGGCTTCTAGATAATATCTCTTTTCGTCTGCTTCTCACATAGAGAATGTTTTTCTAGGTAAAGCTCAATCAACAACAACAGTCTTGAAGAAATCCGATTTATCCATTATTGGGAATAGGATTCCGAAATTTCCATTTTCTTTTCAAAGTCTTTCAACCACATCATCTCAGTGAACATAATCAATTTTTGAATTATTGTGGTCCTTCAAATATTGATCCAAAAATGCTTGCATATTTCCAACTTCCAAATTTAATTTAGGATTTACTATTCAGAAAAGATAATATCCAGATTTTGAAACTCATCGACAGTAGTGTGTGTTTCAGTCAGATTTTTTCATATTTTGCATTAATTCTTCTTTATTTGAATATTCCTCTACTTTCAAATCTGATCAAATACTTCTGAAGAATCTTCACATATCATCGAGGAAACTATTTTCTTCTACATTAAATAATACGCGATGAATAGGTTCAAAAATTATTCATTCATCATGAACATTATTTATCTCAACCAAAGCGAATCTTGCAGGATCGTTCAGTTGCTCTTCTGGACTGAGTGTTTTTTTCTTTTCTTCCCAAATAGCTTTTGCTGTTGCAAAAGAGTGATTTCCATCTCACATAGCAAATAGTAATACTCATAAATCTTCAGTTAATCCGTATTTTTCTTTGAAGGTTTCAGAATTGTTTAATTTTTTTAATCAATTTACAATTTGCATAATAGTTCCTTCATCACTAATTTTCCATCATTTTATATGACCACCATTCATCATCAAATCAAAATCATAAAGCAAATTTTCACTTTTTACATTGGCTTTCAAAGGTTCGATTACCTGTTTTTCTGGATCATCAATCAAAACCATGATATGAGGTAATTCAAAAATTGCATTTTTTCTAATTTCTACACGAGGTGGAATCCTCTCAATAATTGTTCATTCAGTAGCTCTAATTAAGGTTTGAGATCCTTTACTAAAATCATATTTTTCCAAATCTAAAGCTAAAATCAAACCTTTTCTTACAGGCACATGAGCAGTTTGTCTTTCGATATAGACAAATCACAATCATTGGTTTTCCAAAATTCCATTTTCATCATATTCATGCATCGTCTTCGTAATGTTTTCAATTATCTCAGCTTTATGTCATCATTCTAAATAAATCTCAGGGAAGGTAATTTTTAGTGTAGAAGGTGAGTCTCATACGATATTTTTTACTTCATTCCAATATTCTGGTTGAGAAGTGTATTGATCACAGGCTACAACCGACCATTTAGATAAATCTGTTCATTTTTTTGGCAGATAAATTTCAGGCACTTTTACTCAAATTTCATCAAAAAAGTCTTGCATGATTATAGTTGGTAGAAAATAAAACATAACATCATAAATCATAATATGATTTTATCATAGCATTTCAAATGAAAGAAAATTTTAGAAAAACAATATGAAAAAAGTCTGATTTTTTTTGCATTTTTAATAATGTCTGATTATAATTAAGTGTTTATATACATTATATTATTATGAGAAAATTATTTAACATAGGGATAGTATTATTTATTATGTGTTCCATATTGTTGCCAACATTTCAAGTGAAAGCAGATTGGAATTTTAATCAAAGCAGTCCTATGAACATAGTTACAGAAATCAAAACAGAGGCAAACAAAGAGGATACCGTACAAGAAACAGATTTGGATGTGGTAACATCAAAATATAGTGAATGTTACTGAATAGCTCCAGATTCCAGATTCACAATAACTAGAACCCTTTGTAGTATTAAGGCAAATATAAAAGATTATTTACAATATGTAATGTACATAGGACTTACAGCAGCTACAATTTTATTGATATGGAATTGATTCAAAATTGTTACGGCTTCAGATCAGGGAAAACAAATTTGAGAGTTTAAAAAGAATTTGATTTATATCGTTATATGAGTGCTTTTATTGATATGATTCTATTACATAATAGATATATTTGTATCTGTCGTTAATTTAGTAGCGGAGTAAAAATTTTTATTAAATAATAAATTAATAAATGTGGTCATGTTTTAAAAAAAATTTAGGTATATTTACGTTAGTCTTATTAACAATTTTGTGATTTTCCGTATTTTTAAATAATGCCGTTGAAGCAAAAGCACCAGAATATAATGAAGATTTTACTTCATATTTGAAAGGTTACGTAAAAGATCCAGAAAAGCTTTCAGTAAAAGCAGATAATAATTTTCGTCAGAATGTGAAAAATTTATTTTATCCTTCAGAAGATTGACAAAATTTAATATATAAAGTTATAAGAGATATTACATTATGAGTTATGATAATTTTTATTGTTTGGGCAGGTGCTTCATTATTATTAAATAAAAAACCAGATGAAAGTAAAAAACATTTAACGAGTTTATTATATATATTATTGTGATGAGTGTTTGTATATGGAGCAAATCGATTGTTCTGAGACGTATTACACTTTAATTCATGAGATCAGTTTACCACTTGACAACAACAAGGAATTGAATGATTTGAAGAAGCCTTTGTTTGAAGAAAGAATTGAGTGCTGTTCGTAATTCTTTCGGCAGTTAAAGCTTTTGCATTTTTCTTGGCCATTATCATGATAGTGCTAACTTGATTTAAGGTAATGGCTGCGTGAGATTGAGAAAAGTGAAAAAAACTAGTGAAATGAATAATAAACGTAGTTGTAGCATTATTAATTATAAAATGAGTTGATTTCATATATTACTTGGCAGAAGATAGTAAAATGTTTGTTGAAAATGCATCAAATTTTATTATCAATGTTGCAAAAATATTTGGATATATATACTGAGTAGTAATTGTTATTATGGTAATAGCTGCGTGATATTTGTATATTACAGACGGATGAGGTGGTTCTAACTTCAAAAAAGCTAGCAATATATTGATAAATATTTTATTGTCTGCATTAGTATTGTTTGCTTTCTTGTTGATTGTATACCAGATTTTTGCAGAATTTCAGACATGATGAGATGCTGTTACAGGTGATGCTAATGAAGTTGTGACATTATTGCCTAGTTATTATGTATAAAACAATTTAATTTTATTTTTTAAAAGCGGGGGTTTTACCGATTAGATAGTTGCCTGCTTTTTTAATATTTTCAATTGAAAAATAGAATAGAAATCGTATTTATGATTGTATAATTTTTAATTTCTCATGATAATATTTTGGCAAGAAGGAGAAGAAGATCAACAAGATCAACATTCAAAATTAATAAATATCATATAGGAATCGGGTTTATGTTAATTGGTTTGCTATTCTTTTTTGCAAAACAATTTGCTCCAAATGCTCCAATTTTAGGACGACTTTCAAAATGAACAAGTTATGCATTTTGAGAGACATGACTTGTAGTATTTTTCATATTGTGTGTTTTAGTCTGAATCCTCATTCTATGGAAAGGTTATTTGATGAAAACTCTAATTAAGCAATTTTTTTGTTTGATGTTTCTTACATCAGGAATACTAAATTTTCAAGCGATAGAAGAATGATGAAATACCTTGGTAAATTGGACACAATCAGTTCATCATGGATGATACTGTTCATGGCCGGTTTATCGATTGCTTGAATCTATATTTGGACCAGCTAAATTAGCAATTCAAATTTTAATAATTTTGATGTTGCTTGGAGTCTTAGCTTGGGTTTTATATGTATTAAATGTTAAACTTCCCAAACTTCCAAAGATTAATGTAGAGCGTGAAGAAGCTCCAAAACAAAAACAAACTAAGACTACTCCGTATGTCACTCGTGAATCTCAAACAACTTCTGATTTAGATTTACTAAAAAAATTAGCACAGGCCACTTGAAAGAAACAATCTGCAGTTTGAACATGATCAAAAGTAGAATGACCATCAAATTCCGGTTCACTTCTAAAAGATGGATTTAGTTCGCTTTTTAAACAGAAAGTGCAAGAAAAAATAGAAGAAAAACAACAAAAGCCACGTCCACAGATTCATTTTTCATGAGATAAGCCCACTTTTTCTACTTCACTTCTTACGTCCAATCTTTCAGAAGCTCAACAAGTAGATGAAAAAACTATTGTAGAAAAGGCACAAGCTCTACAAAATAAACTTTCAGAATTTTGAATTTATATTTCTATAGAATGATTCGACATTTGACCATCAGTAGTTCAAATTAGGATTAAACTAGCAGAATGAGTTAAAATTTCGGCAATCACGAATTTGATGGATAATATCAAATTATCATTACGTACAAAATCAGTTAGAATGGTTGCACCAATTCCATGAACTGATTGTATCTGAATCCAAATTCCAAATCCAAAGCCAAAAATGGTTTGTCTATGAGATATATTATCTTCGACAGAGTTCCAAAAATGAATGCAAAAATCTGAAACGACGCTCGCACTTTGAAAAGGAATCGATGGAGCAATTGCTATTTCACAGCTTGATTCAATGCCACATTTACTCGTAGCATGAGCTACATGAAGTTGAAAATCAGTTGGAATCAATAACTTCATTCTTTCATTGATGTACCAGAATTCTCCTTCAGAATTAAAATTCCTTATGGTGGATCCAAAACAAGTAGAACTATGAATGTATAGCTGACTCCCATATTTACTAGCTCCTATCGTTTATGATTCTTGAAAGGCAGTTAAATTGCTTCAATGGACAGTAGAGGAGATGGAAAGAAGATATTCAATATTATCTCAAAGGAAATTGAAACAACTTTCAGAATTTAATGCTGCGTATCCAGAAGAAAAGATGTATCGTATAGTCTTCATTATTGATGAAATGGCTGATATGATGATGTCATCTGCAGCAAATAGAAAAGAAGCTGAAACTTGTATCAATCGTATAGCAGCTAAAGCTCGTGCAGTTTGAATCCATTTGATTCTTGCTACACAGAGGCCATCTGTAAATGTGATTACATGACTTATTAAAGCAAACATTCCAGCTAGAATAGCATTCAGTGTCGTTTCTGATGTGGATTCTAGGACAATTCTTGGACATAAATGAGCGGAAGAATTAGTATGAAGGTGAGATATGCTTTATATGGATACGAAAGTTACAGATCTTAGAATTCAGTGAGCATTTGTAGATACGAAAGAAATTGATGGGGTAGTAGATCACTTGAAACATAAATATATGGTATGATTGACAGAAGACGATGTTTATAACCAAGATATCATTAATGCATTAGAATCAAAATCTGAAATTTGATGATCATATAGTGTATGATGAAGTGGAAATTGAGATGATGAAGATTTGATTAATCAAGCAGTTCAAATTATAGCAGAGACTAGAAAAGCTTCAACCACTATGATTCAGAGAAAATTATGAATATGATTTGCTAGAGCAGCTAGAATTATGGATACATTAGAAGAAAGGGGAATTGTATGACCACAGGATTGAGCTAGATGAAGAGACATATTCATCTAATAATATTATTTCTATACGTAATAACATAAAAATTCTGAATTAATTTTTCAATGAATAAAAAATCGTCCTAAGAAAGACATAGGACGATTAAGTAGAAATACGGTTTTGTTAATCGAGGCTCTCTAACGCTCTTTTAGCGTGTAAGCTGACGATTATTAACATCCAGGCAGCAATAGGAAAGTAGGTTATAATCATAGACCAGCTGCTACTCATTAATAGCATTTTAGTACTTATCAAAAAGATAGTTATTAGTGTAATCCATGATAATAAAACTCTTAAGAACTTTCGGAAATGGCTGAGGTTATATCCGTAGTAGCCAAAATTCCATAATTCCCGGTTCGTGTTAGTACATACAGATATACGGAATAATATAAGAATGTACATTGATATCCCTACAGTCCACCATGATGGATGAGCTAATGCCATCAAAGTAGAACCTATTGTGATAGCCCCGAAAACTATTATGTCAGTAATGTTACTAAAGGCCTTTGGCCTAAATACTGCATAAACAAAGCAGTGGGCAATAATTAGTATACCAATTATTACCGCAAAAATTTGATAAATGTTCATAGTTGTGTGTTTTTTATTTTTGTTTCTTCCTGATAAGGAATTTATATTTTTTTCATAAAAAGTCAAGTTAGATTTTGTCTAAGATCTCAGATTTTTTATTTGAAAATAGATTAGTATAGTTGAATGCGGTAGGAACGAAAGTTATCTATATCTTTTTGCATATTGTTGTACTACATTATATGTCAATAAATAATAATTACATTCTTATATATTTGTGAGTAAAAATAGTATTTTAAATTGAATTAAATACTACTATTTTTAATAATCAACTTGTTATTATTTACTTTATAACAATAAGAACATGAAAAAAACACTTTTATTTTCTTTGATGGCTGTGCTATTAGCTGGGTTCTGATTCGGAGGAGTTAGTTTGGCTGATTGTGAGGCTAGTGCGGAATTAAATGAAAACGAGCATGTAGCTAGTATTACAGTAAATTCAACGACAAAGTATTATTGTTCTTTAGCAGATGCGATAGCAGCTGTAGGTAATGAACAAACAGAAATAGTTCTTTTAAAGAATTTAGCAGAATCTCCTGTTATTAGTGGTAAAAATATTATCCTAAATTTAGGAAGTAAAACTTTAACTGTTGATGGTTGGGGGCTTGATGTTTATTGATCAATTTTAACTGTTAAAAATGGTATTATTGAAGTTACTGGAGATGTTGGTATCTATTTGAACAATGCTAATAATTTTACACTAGATAGTACTGCTAAAATTATTGGTACAATGGGTAGTGCTATTACATCTGATTTATATCCAGAATGAGCAACAGAAACTAACACTGTAACAATTAGTGGTGAAATTGATATTGAAAATACAGCAATTAACCTTAGCAATACTTCTACACTAATTGTTAATGAAGGTGCTAAAATAAAAGGTACAGACGGAATTATAATTAGTTCTAAAGCATTGTCTAGTAATGTAACTGTAAATGGTTATGTTGAAGGTTCAAATGTAGGTGTCACAATTAATGGTAACATTATATCAGCAACTGAATGTCCAACTATTACTATTGGTAGTAATGCAGAAATTGTTACTGATGGAGATGAAACAGTTGGTCTATATTTAGCTGGATATGGTAAAACAACTATAGCAGATGGTGCTAAAATGTCAGGTACTGCAAGTGCCATAGAAATTAGAGCTGGTGAATTAACTGTTAATGGAGGAACTTTTACGTCAACCGCAAAAAATTTTTCAATAACTCCTAATTGAAATGGATCGACTACTGTGTGAGCAGCTATTGCAGTTTCTCAACATACAACAGACTCACCAATAAATGTTGTAATAAATTGATGAACCTTTGATGGTGTGAAAGCATTACATGAAGAAGATATTCAAAATGAGGTAGCGACATGAGATATTTCAATAAGTGTAACAAATGGAATATTTAATGGAGAAGTTTATTCTGAAAATGTAACAAAATTTATTAAATGATGAATATTTACAGAGAAACCTGATATTAATTATATATCAGATTGATATTCAGTTTACAAAAATAATGATTCGAAATATGTAGTAACGACTATAGAGGCAGCAGAGCAATGAGCCGCTGAAGCAACTATTACTCCAGATCCAGTAGTTACTGCTGAGACAACATTCACTACAGGAGCAGCAGAAGATTTTTCTGTGGCTATTCCAGCAGAAGATTCTTCAAAAACATCAGTTGTTGAACAAAAACTTCCTGATGTGGCAGGTGATAGTGCTACATATACTTTAGTAGTAGATACTCAAGAAACTATCGAAAAAGTAGATGAATCATGAGATACAACTACAACAATGACTTGAGTAAAAGAATCTGAGCTTCGTTCTTCAGCAGATAAAACACCTGAAATTAAGTGAGGTGCAGAGGTATATATCCAAAAAGCTGATTGAACTATCACTTGAAGAAACGTAGAGTCCGTAGGCTTCACTAAACCTGTAGCTATTCCTATTTCTATTTGAACAGATATGGCTGGTAAAACTGTGTTTGTAAAAGTAAAACATGAAATGGGAGAAAGTTTTTGAATTGATGGATTATCAAATAATTGAACTAGTTGTACTCAAGTTACATCAGCTCCTTCACTTACAGTAGGTGCTAATGGATATATTATTGTTTATACTTGTAAAGCTTCAACTTTCGTAGCTTATACTGAAACAGGAACGACTTCATCATCAACTTCTTCTTCAAGTACATCATGATGATGAGGTGGTGGTTGAGGTGGAAGCAGCAGTTCTTACTCTTGTAAAAGTTTGCCAGCTAATGCTGTAGCGAATAACACATCTAAACCTAAGAAAGATACAAATTATTCTTATAGTACTGATACAGGTGTTGTATGTACATTCCAATGTAAAGCTGGTTATACTCGAAATGAAAAAAATGAAAAATGTGAAAAATCGAGTGAAACTTTAACAGATACAGATAAGGAGGGTACGGAAAAAGTAGATACTACTGACACATCTGATACTGCATTTGAAGATTTACGAAAAGTATTGGATGATGGATATAATGTAGAATTTCATAATGCTTATAACTTTGCATTTAAAAATGGAATTACAACTATGCCAAATATTCAAGCAGCTGATATGAATTCTCCATTAACTAGAATAGCTATGGCAAAGATGTTGTCTCAATATGCAATCAATGTGCTTAAAAAGACTCCAGACACTACTAAAACTATTTCATTCCCAGATGTTAGTGCAGAATTAGATGCACAATATAATAATGGAGTGACATTAGCTTATCAATTATGAATCATGTGAGTTAATATCGAAAACTTTAGACCTGACGATTTGGTAACTAGAGCAGAATTTGTAACTGCATTATCTAGAATGTTGTTTGGTTTAGCTGATTGAGAAAATCTATATTATGAAACTCATATGCAAAAATTATTAGATGAAAATATTATCACAGTTGATAATCCTAATATGCACGAATTAAGAGGATATGTAATGATTATGCTTATGAGAAGCGTAAAAAATAATTAAAAATCTGATATAAGAATAATAAAAAGTCGTCTCAAATGGGGACGACTTTTTTATTTTGAATGTTTTTTTAAGATTACCATCTTCTCCAACTAGGACAAGGCTGATTTACATTAATATGAGCGAATCATTCATATTGGATAGCTTCTTTTATTGTCTCTTTCATTCAATTTAAATCTTTTCAATCTACTTTTTTTACGAATCCACATCATGCACTTTCTAGTAAATTAACTGGGTCAAAAGGTTTAGTATGATTTCCATTTGGAGTAGAATTAGTTTTTACATCTAATGGAGTAGTGGGAGAGGCTTGACCAGTAGTTAAAGCATAATTTTCGTTATCACAAGTTATGTGTAGAATGTTGATATTATTTCTAGCAGCATGAAGTAAATGTCATAATCCAATTCCATAAGTATCTCCATCTCCAGAAAGTGAGATTACAGTCAGTTTAGGATTTGCAAGCTTTACCCCTGTTGCGAATGGGATTCCTCTTCCATGTAAAGTTTCTGCTCAATAGCAATCCATATATTGGCTCATTTTACTTCCACATCCAATTCCAGTTACGAAAACTACATTTTCTTTTTCTATTCATAAACTTTCTAGAGCTTGCTTGACGGCTAAGTGAATTAAAAAATTTCAGCATCAAGGGCATCGTTGTATGGACTGTAAATTTGTTCTCATTTGCAATTACAATAATAACTAAATTATTTAATTTTATCTTCAATCTCCTCTACCATCAAAGGATATAGGCTATATTTTCTTAAATGATTAATTTTATTATCCCATTCATCAGTAACTAGTCAACACTGTGTACGAATATATCTTTCACAGCTTCCATCGTGATTTAATTCAACGAATAATAATTTTTCAATTTGATTTTCATTCTCTTTGAAGAACTTCCTTAAACTTTTATCAAATGGTTGGAATACTTTCATTACGATTAATCACCAGTCATTATTTTCACTAATCACTTTTTCAATAGGATAGCGATTGATTCATCGAGTTATAAAAAATTTTTTTGCATTTGGATTGATAATTTCATAAGCAATTCATTCTTTCAATTCTCCTTTTTTGAATGTTTCCATTTTTCTAGCACGTTTATCCATTTGTTGAACTTTAATTTTTGGATTCTCATTTGTTGATCAGCTTTCTGTATGTTCATAAGAAGTGGCAATAAACAAAGTATTTTTGGTTCAAGGAATAGCTTTAGGGGAGATTCAGCTTTCAGTATCTTTGTATCTCAAATATTCATCAGAATCTGATTCTTTAGCAATTTCTCCACGTTTAATCTCAGGTTCTTTTAACTTATTTATATCTACACTCATTAAGCATTCAGATAAAGTCTTATCTACCAAAAATATTACAGGATGTTGATAAATCTCGCACCAATTTAAAGCTCGAGCTATCATTTCATAAGCCTCTTCATAACTACTTGGAGCTAAAACGATAGGTTTAGTCTCTCCAAATCATGCATTTAATGCGATATCTAAATCTCATTGAGCTACAAAAGTTGGAGTTCCAGTACTAGGTCCATCTCTTTGAGATAGTACGTATACTCATCATATTTCTGCTTGGTTTGCAAATGCTAAACTTTCTACCATTAAAGCGAATCCTCATCCACTAGTTCCGCACATTGTTCTTTTTCATGCATAAGAAGCGCCTAGCATCATCATACTTACAGCTATTTCATCTTCTCATTGTTGGAAAGTGATTTCTGGATGTTTTAATATGCCGTTTATTATAGTAGAAGCAGGAGTCATTGGATATGCAGAATAGAATTCTAGTCATGCTTTAGCGGCTCCATCCGCTATTAATCAGTTACCAAATTGCATTGATAGGGGATCTCAAACATCATTTGAAAAGTCTGATTTTACTCATCCGTGATTTTTTCCAAATTCAATTCATTCTTCCAATGCTTTCAGATTTCATTCTTTATCTTTATCCAAAAATCATTTTTCCTCTAGCATTTTTTCAGCTTCCTCATGTTTCAAATTTAATTTTTCTACAGCCACAGCAAATGCGAAAGTGTTTTTTCTAGTAGTGTTTACAGTGCTTAAATCGATAATCTCATCCAAATTAAATAGTTCAGAATTCTTTTCTATTGCCAGTTTATCCAAAGCTATGAAAGTCTGAACTTTACGAGAAAAATAAGGCTTTTCATCATTGGAAATGTTTACAAACATTGTGTTGTTGTTTCACTTTATCACACTTGCATATTCTTTATCCACTCGTACGCAGTATCACTTTTTAGCCAATAGTTCAGATAGTAATTCTCATGCGGTATTGATTCCAGATCCAGCAGGTCCAGAAAATGCTATATTTAGATGCATAGTTCACCAAAAATTATAAAATAATTCATTCAGAACATAATGATAACAAAAGTCTGATTAAAAACAAGAAAAGAAAAAACGGAGTAATATTACTTACTCCGTTAATTTAGTTGCTGTTTAATAATTAGTCCTTAAAATTTTCTAGATATTCTTTTTGCCAATTAGCATACAATTCGGCTAAAATAGCATCAAAATTTGAAAGTCTTTCATTGAAAAAGTCTAAGTTTTTTTCTTCAAGTTTATCATATTCAGCCTTTTCTTTATCGTTTAAGAATTTGTATAGATTTAATTCGATATATTCATCCAAAATTGCCCTCATGTCCTCTTTTAATACCTCAAAATCATCCTCCTTAGGATTAAATCCAGCCATAACGAGAGTGTCGTTTAAGAATTGTTCTTGTTCAATATTCATTTTTATTTTGTTTATGAATTAAAGTAATTTAATGATATATAATCATTTTAAAATTTCAAACTATTCAGATTCTTTAATTTTAGCTAATTCTTTATATTTCTTTATTATAGGATTTCCTTGGTATAAATCTCTGATATCCAAGTATGTTGCATATTCTCTTGCTTCTTCTTCAGATAGAAATCATGCATATCAATAAGGTTTTCAATTCCGATTTTTTGGAGTTTGTCTTCTATAGTCAATAGGTTTTGCAACTAATGGTCATCCATTTATCTGTTCATTGTATAATCAGAATGAATTAATTTTGGCATCAGAATATACTATATTTTCGATTCGTACTTTATTTGGAGAATCTTTTTCAGATCTTGAAAAATAGATATCTACATCTCTTCAATTATACTTCATTGTGTATATCTCTACGTTTACTTTGCCTAAATATTCGTGTTTGTATGAATATTTTTTGCTTGCAACTTTTTTCATATCTTTATATTCTAATCATTCAGGTATCAATTTTTTGTATCATTCAATGACATCTTCAGAATTTTTTCATTGGTAAAAACGTACAGCATCATTTTCTTCTTTAGGAAACATTTTTGTGTCTATTTTTACCTGTCTTTTCATCTCATCTAGTAATATCTCACTATTTTCTTTATCAGTCCATTCAAGTTTGCTGTCCTTTGATTCTGGTATTTTATCAAGAATCTCTCAAATTCTAAAGTCCACTTTTGTCGTGGTCTCATACGATCAATTTGGTAAAGTTTCTCATTTTGAGTATCTGCGACCATCCATTCATGGCGCTGATCTCCAGCATCATTCAGAATTCGATCTATACAATAATCTTATATCGATTTTTCAATCTGTATTGCGAGAGTATCCTACAATTTTTTTCCTACTTCAAAGTTCAGTATAATTGGTAAGATATATTATTTCTCAACCTGGAAGTTTTAATATATTTTCTGGTTTAAAATCTTTTGTATAGTCTTTGGCTCTATCAGTAAAATCGCTTTTATTAAAATTTTCAAGATCTTCATCGTTCATTTTTTTTAGAGAAACTTCTTCTTCCTTATCGGTAGTTTCAGTAGCTTCTTTTGTATCTTTATCATCAATTTCATCTTTTTCATCAGATTCTAATGGTGGAACCACAATAGGAACTATTCCTGTTTCTCACTCATCATTTCAACCTGTTTTATCTAAAGAATCTCATCCACTTTTTCATTTATCATTTCATTCTTTTTTCGAAGGAGTATCGTCCAGTCATTTGTCATTCGGTGATTTATCATTTGGTCATTTATCATTTGGTGATTTATCATTTGGTCATTTATCCTTAGGCTTTCCACTATTTTTTCTCTTAAATGTATTAGAGAACCAAGGTAATCAAACTACTAACCATTTATTTCATGCTTCTACTGCAGTTGTGCAAGGTTGACCAGATATAACATTGGTGATTGCTAACACGGCATTACTTACTCTATA
>JAEEGG010014817.1_pt1 | contig 16443 bp, 11 predicted proteins | sample 9134161 | NCBI WGS metagenome assembly JAEEGG01 (sample SAMN16246543, study PRJNA631951) | gut metagenome | biome: gut microbiome; feature: rumen; material: CR-attached | host: Bos | place: Iran: Karaj | collected 2018-10
CCGCCTCAATGCGCACCCCCGCCACCTGCGGACGGTTGTAATAATTGGTCACCCTGCCTAAATAGCCCTTGTTCTCGGTGGCCTGGGAGCCGTACCGCTCGCTCCACTCGCCCATCTTGCGTCCCAGATAATAGCCGTCCCAGAAGCCACGGTTGAACACCGTGCGCAGCCGCTCGGTCCATCCTGCAATCTTCTCCTGTGTGTAGGTGCCGTCATTGACGGCCTGCACCGCCTCCTTATAGCACTCCACCACCGTCTTCACATAGTCTGCCGAGCGTCCACGTCCCTCAATCTTCAGCACCCTCACGCCAGCATGGATAATCTTATCCAAGAAGCCGATGGTGCACAGGTCCTTCGGCGACATGATATACTTGCCGCTCACCAGCAGCTCCGTGTCGCTCTCCACATCCTTCACCAGATACTCCCTGCGGCACAGCTGCAGGCAGGCGCCGCGGTTGGCGCTGTAGTTATACTCGTCCAGACTCAGGTAGCACTTGCCGCTAACACTCATGCAGAGTGCCCCATGGGCAAACACCTCCACCTGCACCAGCTCCCCTTTGGGGCCGCGGATGTCGTTGTCCTTGATATAGCGGGTAATCTCGGCCACCTGCCAGAGGGGCAGTTCGCGGGCTGTCACCACCACATCGGCATAATGGGCGAAGAAACGCACCGCCTCCACATTCGAGATGTTGCACTGGGTGGAAATATGCACCTCCACGCCGATGCTGTTGGCGTATGTTATCACCGCCATGTCGCTGGCGATGATGGCCGTGATGCCCGCCTCCTTGGCCGACTGCACCAGTGCGTGCATCTCCTCTATCTCATCGTTGTAGATAATCGTGTTCACCGTGAGGTAGGTGCGCACACCGTGCTGCTGCGCTATCTCGGCGATGCGGCGAAGATCCTCCACCGTGAAATTGGCTGCCGAGCGGGAACGCATATTCAAGTTTCCAACGCCGAAATAGACGGCATCGGCCCCCGCCTGGATGGCGGCACTGAGGCTCTCGTAACTCCCCACGGGAGCCATAATCTCAATATGTTGCTGGGCAGCAGTATTGCCCCCAACTTGATGATATGTTTCCATTGTACTGATAATCTGATTAGTCGTGGCACCAGCGCAAGTAGATACCGTTTGCAAAGGTACGACTTTTTTTCGAATCACAGGCTCAACAACCACACCGGGCTATAACGACGTCGAGCCGATGGCTAGACCTGAATACAAAAACCCTTACCCAATTCATCTTCTTAAATAATGTCTGCAATAGTACATATTATTTCATCCCCATAGATTATTTCGATCGCCTTATAACAATATTTAAGAAAAATATCCGTTATCAGTCAAAACATGTATTTAAACGTACCTCTCTAAACAGCACTATGAACATCAAAAAAATGGGGCTTCTGCCCAAAATCCTTATCGCCATTGCGCTGGGCATCGTCTGCTCGTTCTTCTTGCCGGGATGGGCTGTGCGCGTGTTCCTCACATTCAATTCCATCTTCAGCAATTTCCTCGGCATGTTCATCCCGCTGCTCATCATCGGGTTGGTGGCTCCGGGCATAGCCGAACTTGGAAAGGGTGCAGGCAAACTGCTGCTCATCACCGTGGTGCTGGCCTACGGGTCCACCGTCCTTTCCGGCGCCTTTGCCTACGGCTCCTGTGCTGCGGCCTACCCCTACATCCTCGGCAATGGCCTCACAGCCCTCGGCAACATGGACATGTCCAACGCCCTCTCCCCCTACTTCACTATCGAGATGCCCGCCTTCATCTCCGTCACCACTGCACTGGTGCTGGCGTTCATGCTGGGTCTCACCACCGCAGCCATCGAGGGTACTACCATGAGGGGCTTTCTGGTCGACTTCCGCGACATCATCACCCGCGTCATCAAGTCTGTCATCATCCCCTGCCTGCCTCTTTACATCTTCGGCATTTTCCTGCAGATGGGAGCCGAGGGGCATGTGGGCGCTGTGCTGGGGGCATTCCTGAAGATAGTGGGATTCATCTTCCTGCTCCATGTCACTGAGCTGGTGTTCCTCTTCCTCGTGGCCGGAGGGGTGACCCGCCGCAACCCCTTCAAGGCGCTGGTCACCATGCTGCCCGCCTACGTCACGGCACTGGGCACGGCATCGAGCGCCGCCACCATTCCCGTCACCCTGCAGCAAGCCATCAAGAACGGTGTCCGACCCGAGACGGCAGGGTTCACCGTTCCGCTCTGCGCCACCATCCACATGCCTTGCAGCATACTGAAGATTACTGCCGTAGCCTACGCCATCTCGCTCAGCATGGGGCTTCCGTGCGACTTCGGCACCTATATCGGCTTCATCATGATGCTTGGCATCACAATGGTTGCCGCCCCGGGTGTGCCCGGAGGAGCCATCATGGCGGCGCTAGGCCTACTGGGGAGCATGCTGGGGTTCGACGCCAATCTCCAAGGGCTGATGATTGCCATCTACATCGCCATGGACAGCTTCGGCACCGCCGGCAACGTGACAGGCGACGGAGCCATCGCGCTGATAGTGGACCATATCCGCGGCGACAAAGCATAAGCCACCAAACGAAACAGCCTGCAACACTCCACGGAGCGTTGCAGGCTGCTGTTTTTACAGGTTAAATGATTAAACCCAAATCGGTCATTAGACCGACTTTTATATTCTTTCTCGCTTTTTAAGGTCTGTTTATGACATATCAGCATTTCTTTCGGCATCTTGGCCACATCCCTGTCTCGCCGTAGCCCGCTACGCCTTCGACAGCGATGCGGCCAATCTGCTCGAAACAAATACTAATCTGCCATAAACCCTAATAACCGATTTGGGTTAAACCAAAATCGGCCAATAGGGTTTATGGCCTGATGGCCGCCGTGGGTTAGTACTCCACGCGGGGTTCCATCTCCTTGGCCTGTGCCACCATCTTCTCAATCTCCTTGACCGAGGGGACGCGGTTCACCAGGTTCTTCTGGGCATTGACCTCCTCCATCTTGGCAGCGAGGTTGGCGGGCACACGGTGGCGGAACTCCTTGATAGTGTCCACACCGGCGGCCTCGAGCAGTTCGGCAAACTGACCGGCCACACCTTTGATGCGGAACAGGTCGGCATGGTTGGTCCACTTGAGGATAAGCTTCTCGCTGATGCCTGTGGCCTCAGCCACTTTGCGGCGGCCTGCACGGGTGGCGCAGTTGTTCAACAAATCGTCGGTGGTCTTGACACCGGCCTCATTCAACTTGGCGGCATAGACGTCGCCGATACCTTCAATGTCGATAATTTTGTATGCCATAACAGTATTTTGTTTTAAGATTTTTCGCATAACGGCACATTTGTGTTTTTATTGTGCCACGCACTGACAATAATCACGATTATCCCGAACGGGCAGAAAAGGTGAGATTGAGTTTGGAATACCAACTAAGTACTAGTAACACCGTTCAATCTTGGATAATTACAGTATCGTTGTCCGATTGTTTCAGCATTACATTATTAGTAACGATACAGTAAGTACCCTATAACGATACAGGATTGAACGAAGTTAGTGTATTGCGGCAGCAGCACGACGATGCGTGATGAGGACAGGGCGTCAGATGAAGAAGAGGCTGACACCCACCACACTGATGACGGCGCCGATGATTTCGCGGGGGGTGACACGCTGATGGAAAAGGATGGCGGCAGGCGCGATGATGAGGATGGGCGTGAGGGCGAAGAGGGTCTGGGCGATGCCGGTGGAGGTGTACATGGTGGCGAGCAGCGACATGCTGACCCCCACGAAGGGGCCGAAGATGGTGGCACCGAAAACGCACCACATGGCACGGCGGTCGGTGACGGCATGGTGCAGCTTCTGGACAGCGTCCTTGTTGAAGAGGAACAGCAGCAGCGTGAAGCCCAGCAGACCCATGGCGGCTCGTATCATGGTGGCGGCAAAGGGGACGCTGATGTAGAGGGGCATCGGCACAAGGGCGTCGGCAAGGGGTGCATGGGTGTCGAGCCCAGCGGCGGCGAGGGCGGCATCGTAGTGTTCGAGTCCTATTTTGCTAAGCACCAACCCGAAACCCTGACAGATTCCGGCCATACTGGCGTAGGCTATCCCCTTTTTGGGGAGGCTGAGCTTGAGATAGGGAGCATGGACCGGCGAACCTGCTGCGGGGTCGCGCTTGGAGAGGATGGACATGCCGATACCCGTCAGCGTGACGCACATGCCCACGATGGCCAACGGGCTCATCTCCTCGCCGATAAGCAGGCGTCCCATAATAGCGGCGGTGGGGGCCGAGAGGGTCATGAAGAGCTGACCGAAGCGCGAGCCGATATAGATGTAGCCCTGCATAAGGCAGTAGTCGCCAATCACATAGCCCACCACGCCCGAAAGGAGCAGCCAGAGCCAAGTAGGCCCGTCGGCGAAACGGGGCCATGGGATACCCATCACCAACCAGAGGGTGACAGCCAGAAGCGAGAGGGACATGACCATGCGCACCACATTGAGTGGCAAGGAGCCCATGCGCTTGGACGCCACCTCGGCAAAAAGTGCGGTGACCGTCCACGAGAGGGCCACAAAGAGTGAGATGATTTCTCCTATAAACATAGCGTCATAACGGACAAGGACAACTTTTATTGCACAACCATCGGAATAGCATCTTGCCAAAATCCCCTTTTTCCATAACCGCCATACATATATCCTGTTTTTTTTGTATTTTTGCAATGGAATAAGTATTCACGCATTTAATATATATCAATTATTTTCAAAGCATTACATAGAGTACTATCCCACACTTCGCAGTCGTTTTGCCGCGGAGCGGTTTTTGTGTTGCTCGTCGTGGTGATGGGGAGCGGGGCCTGGGGGCAGATGAAGTCGCCCATCTCGGGCACGGTGACAGACAAACTCACTGGCGAGCCGCTGGCCTTTGTCCAGATTGCCATCCCCGGCACCAAATACGGGACTGTGTCGGACATCAACGGTCAGTTTGACCTCAGTGTCACAGCCGTGGACACCCTGCTGCATTTCAGGATGGTGGGGTACCGCCCCCAGACCGTAACGCTGAAAAAGAACTCCTCGCGCCGACTGAAGATAAGCATGGAGCCCGAGGTCACCACACTGAATACGGTGAACGTCACCGCCAAAAAGGGCAAACGCGACCGATACAGCCGACGGAACAACCCCGCAGTGGAGCTGGTGAAGCACGTCATCGACCGCAAGGTCGATAACCATGTCATGGCGAACGAGATGTTCAGCCGCCGGGTGTTTGAGAAGTTGAACATGTGTCTGGATCAGTTCCACCCCGACTTCGAGAATAATTCGTTCTGGAAGCACTTCAATTTTGTAGAAAAATATATCGACCATGCTGCGTTCGACAATGCCGAAATCCTCCACTTCTCCATCCACGAGCGCATGCAGACGCAGAACTACTACCACGGCAGCCTTCGAACCCTCACCACAGCCAATCGCGCCGACGGTGTGGATGCCAACCTGACGCAGGAGGGCTTCGACGACGACCTCGACGCACTCTTCCCCACCATCGACATCTTCGCGAACGAAATCCCCCTGATGTCGGTGCGTTTTGTCAGCCCCCTCTCTTCCATCCTCGCCACCACCTTCTACCATTATTACATCACCGATACCGTCATGATCGACAGCCTGCGGTGTATCGAACTTTCGTTTGTGCCGTCGAGCAAAGGCAACTTCGGCTTTGTGGGGTCGATGTATGTGGTTGCCGACAGCAGCTATGCCGTGAAGCGGTACACGCTGCGCGTGCCGGAGGCTGTGGACTTGAATTATGTGCGCGACCTGAATGTGATGCAGACGTTCGAACGCGACAGTCTGGGACACTACCTGCCTATCCGCACCGACACCTATGGCCGTTTCTATATCGGCAAACGGCTGCGCCAGATTTACGCCCACAAGATGCAGCTCTACTACGACTATTCCCTCGACACCCTTATCCCCCAGCCCGACAGCCTGTTCACTCCGCTGGCCTCGTACGCTGTCCTGCCCAACGCCCACAGGGTAATGCGCAAAGAGTGGAACGCCCGCCGTCCGGTAGAGCTGACCCTTGCCGAGACATTTCTTGACAGCATGCGGTTCGAGTTGATGCGCATCCCCTCGGTACGCTTCACCATCAAGACCGTCGAGACGTTGTTTACAGGCTATATCCCCACCCACTCGAAACGCGACTCCAGCCGGTTCGACTTCGGACCGATATACAATTTCGTCAGCCACAACGGCACCGAAGGCCTCCGCCTAAGGGTGGGCGGCATGTCGACGGCACGCCTCAACCCGCGCAATTTCTTCGACGGCTACGTGGCCTATGGCTTCAGGGACAAACAGGTCAAATTCAACCTCAATCTGATCCACACGTTTGCCGACAAGCGGCGTTTCCCCAAGGAGAACCCATTGGGGTACATCTGCCTGCATGCCGGCTACGACATCGAGTCGCCCGGCCTGTCGTTCGACAGGTACGACCGCGACAATATTCTGCAATGGACAAACAAGGAAGTGCCGGCACAATATGTCTCGAACCTACAGTTGCTACTGCGCAAACAATGGCCTAACTTTCTCGGCATCGAAACATGGGTGGGGGCGCAGCACATCCGTCCCACCAGCCTGCTCAGCTACTACCGCATCACACCCAACGGCACTGAGCGGGTGGACGACATCGTCTTCGCCCAGTGGGTCGGCAGCGTGAACTTCTCGCCCAACTCGTTGGTAAGTAGTGGCCGCACAGGTGTGAGCTCGCTGCTTAACCTGTCCAGCAACGCCACATACGTCACGCTGAACCATGAGATGGGACTGCTTGACGGCTTCTTTTACAACAGGTCCACATTCAATTTGTTCAACCGCTTGTGGCTCGCCGCCTTCGGCTATTTCGACCTGCGGGTGCAGGGAGGCATTGTATGGAACCAAGTGCCCATGCCCAAGCTGTTTGTCCCCAACGGCAACATCAGTCTTTTGATGTCGGAGAATGCCTTCAACACCATGCAACCCATGGAGTATATGATGGACCGATATGTGTCGCTGTTTGCCACCTACCACATGAAAGGGCTTATCCTCAACCACATCCCCCTCATCAACCGCCTGAAGCTACGCGAGGTGGTGGGATTCAACCTGCTTTATGGCGGGATGTCGGACATGAACAATCCCACCAACGGCCACACCGGCCTTTACCTACTGCCCGCCCACACAGAATTCCTCGGCGACACACCCTATATGGAGTACAGCGTCGGCATTGAGAACATACTGAAGCTGATACGCATCGACTACGTGCGGCGGCTATCCTACCTGAAAGACGGCCTCTCCCCCTGGGCCATCAAAATCTGCCTGCAGTTTACCATGTAGAGAATGTGTTAATTCGTTAATTTGTTAATGCGTAAGTGCATTAATGGGTCAGCCATTGACTTTATTTATTTTGCGGGGACCTCTTGGTTCCTATATATCACAGGGTGGAAGAATCCCAACAGCCCCTATTTGAAAACAGGGAAGGTTATACCAATTCCCTTAAATCGGTTAGTGAATTCACCGAAAACACGACCCTGGACGTGCAAATTCGTCAAAGTGATAATTCGTAAATCGTACCAACACGTAAACAAACAAAGCACATCCCCAAAGGATTCCCACGCTACCACATTTAAAAAGATTAACACATTAACACGTTCACACATTTACACATTCAACACACACATTCAAATGCTTACACATTTGCACACCCTTTAATTCCTTAATAAATGGAATGAACTTTGTCCCCAAAGGTGTCGTGTATCAAAAAAAATGTGTATATTTGCAGCCGAAATCGACACGAGAAAAGTCGAGCAATGCGGAAAGCATTTGTACTGTCCGAAGTTGAAATTTCGCCAAAAATATCCAGAGGACAAGATACCGATGCCTTTTGCTTTTTCGAGTATGTATTGGCTTACCGCCTCTGCATATCGTTAAGCATAGGATGAAGTTCTTCCCTGTTTTATTCTGGAATGGCGTTTGGCGATGCCTCAACTTCGTAAAACAGGCAACACGAGTTCTATGCTTTTCCTGTATTTTACTAATTGCCCCACTGAGAACTCAAGGCGGAAAAATATCAATTGATATGGAACAGGTCAAAGAAATGTTAAAAGACTCTATTGGTAGATTTTTATCTAACGAAAGAATGACCTATGAGGAACTCTATGGGATTTTGTCAGAACTGAAAACTTATTTTACATTACCGATTTTTAATGAGGATTTTTTGAGTTCGTTGGGTATAACCAATACTGACTATTTAAAAATCAAAGGTGCCATTGACCGTGCCCTCGGATATAAAAAAATGATAAATAAAAATACGATCAAGGATTTATATGATTTGTCAGAAATACTGAATCATGTCTATGAAAACCTTTGAGTACAAGAGTTACAAATTGATGTGAAAGTCTTCCAAGTTTGGCCAAAACATATAAGAAGTTCTAATGGGCAGGTTATTACCCCCGCGATGATGGTGACGGTTACGTTGCCATACCATGCGCCTACGCCTTTTACACAAGGAATTGGTGCTGTTGCCGACGCGTACATGAGAATTTACCAGTGCGATATCAGACGGTTGTGCTGTAGTGCTGGCGATTTTAATTATAAAGGATTAGCATGATAAACATTCAAGATTTCATCCACCCCGATGATGCCTCGGCACTAAATAATCTAAAGAGCATCCCTGCTTTGCCCACCTTGTTGGAAAAGGTGATGCAGTACGGATATGAGGAAATGGACTGGAGCAGGAATATCGCTTCCAACGTGAGAATCAACGAACGTCAGATGCCTGAGATTTATTGCAGACTTATAGCTGTCTGTCGCAAATTGCAGATGCCTATCCCAGAGTTGTACCTACAGATGAGTCCCATCCCCAATGCATGGACTTCTGGCAATACACGTACATACATTGTGGTGACACTTGGGTTGATACGCCGCTTCCAAGAAGAAGAACTGGATGCAGTGTTGGCTCACGAATGTGGCCATATACTCTGCCACCATGTGCTGTATTCTATGCTGGCCAACGCCATCTTTGACTTGGGGGATTCGTTGATGGACTCGTTTCTGGGTTCAATCGGCAATGCAGCCATGATTCCCATTAAGCAGGCATTGCTTGGATGGTGTAGAGCATCCGAGTTGTCAGCCGACCGTGTGGCATGTGTCGTATCTTCGCCCGAGACCATGATTCGCGTATTGGCAAAACTGGATGGCATTCCTCCTATCATACTAAATGACATGAATCTCGACGAATGGACTACCCAAGGAGCAGACTATGAGAAAATGAGACATGGCTCTGGGGTATCGAAGGTGGTTAGATACATTTCAAATACGGATTTAACCCATCCGTATGGTCCAGTGAGGGCATACGAGGTGAGAAGATGGTCTGGAGGTGTCCATTATTTAAAACTTCAATCACAAATGCAACAACTGACTGACGGTAAAACCTGTCCGATGTGTGGTGCTGCCATCAGTGAGGATTGGGCTTTTTGTAGAAGTTGTGGGGCAAAGATGAAATAACAAACAATACACTATGGCAACATGTTCTACTTCAAAGGTTATGAACGGTGACCCTGCATTAATACCTGAAATTGCAGACCGTATCGTTAGAGATTTCCAGATGGAAGGATTTACCGCCAAAAGCGACAGCTATGCTGGTGGGGTGTACGACATCTCTCTTACCAAAGGCAATGTCTTTAAAGCAGTACTTGGCATGAAGTCTGCTTTAAAGGTCACTCTGACGCCGCAGGGCAATGCCCTCCATATTAATGCTGGGGTGGGTATTTTCGGTCAACAAGCCATTCCTACCGCTATCACGATGTTCTTCTTTTGGCCAGTGCTAATTCCGCAGATATGGGGGATGGTTCAGCAATCCCAGTTGGACGACAAGGCCATCAATATTGCCGAACAGGTTATTCGGGAGCATAGCTCGGCATCGTATGGTTTTGCATCACCCACACAAGGACAGTCTTTTTGTCCAGCATGCGGCAATAAAGTGAATGCCGATGCCAACTTCTGCCCGAATTGTGGTGCCAAGCTTAGCTAATAACCGTTTCAAATCAAGCATACAAATCCTGTTCTATGGACAACAACCCAATTGACGATAGGCACATCCGTGTTTTTATCTCCTCTACCTTTCAGGACATGGAGAAGGAGCGAGAGCAGTTGATAAAGAAAGTGTTCCCTTTGCTCAGAGGGATTGCCGGAGCCAGGGGGGTTGTTATCACCGAATTGGATTTAAGGTGGGGCATCACACAAGAGGAGGCAGAGAATGGAAAAGTGCTTGAAATATGTCTCAACGAAATAGACAATTCACGACCTTTTTTCATTGGACTGTTAGGAGACCGCTATGGCTGGTGTCCTACAGAGGAGGAACTTGAAAAGAACCATAATATAGAAGAACTGCATCCTTGGGTGAGGCGGGCGATCGCAGAGGGCAAGAGTGTGACCGAGATGGAGTTTCTATACGGTGCCCTATCACCCAAACTCTTTCCAGACAAACATATCGATGCGTTCTTTTGGATTAAACGTGGAGACAACTCTACAGACGAGCGGCTTGAACGGTTGAAACAAACTGTCCGCGACAATATAGCGTACCCATGCAGTGAGTATGTTTCTCCGGAAGACTTGGGCAAACAAGTCACCGAAGCATTTCAAAAGATATTGGATGAGAGATACCCTCCAGTACAGTTGTCTGAAATTGACTCTTTTCGTTTGGATCAAGAAACCTATAGGCGGGTGTTGAATAGGCTGTACATTCCGATAGAGGAAAATATCAAGCAGTTAAACGATTTCCTACAGAATGACGACCAGAAAGTATTAACGCTGGTTGGAGAAGCAGGTAGTGGCAAATCGGCAACAATATCAAATTGGTTAAATACTCAAGCGGAGAGCACTAGATTCCAATTTATCAGTTGTATCTTACAGGCATCCAACAAAGGTGCCGACATCAATAGTGTTTTGGATTACCTGAATACTGAATTGCTCCAATTATTAGGACGTGAACCCGAAGACTCCTTATTGGGAAATGACGACGATGCTGAAAAAAAATTCAAACAACTGTTGACGGAGGCCTCTGTTAAAAACAAAGTCTGTATTGCAATAGATGGCATAAACACTTTGGACGACCAAGAAGCCAAGCTCTTGAATTGGTTGCCAGTCATTCCTGATGGCTGCAAGGTCGTAATCACAACAATAGAGCAAGATATTACCTATCAATCGGCTGTCCGAAAAGGATATTTCATTGTCCCAATAACTCTGCTGAACGACAATCAGAAAAAATCCCAATATATAGACCTGTTTTTAGAGCGATATGGCAAGTCGCTCTCTATTGAACAAAAAAGCAGGCTTCTTAATTCTCCAATTATAGAGAATCCCAAAACACTACATTCCATTCTTGTTGAGCTGAAAAATAATGGCAACTACGATGATCTGGACCAAGCCATCGAAAGATACTCAAAAGTCGACAACAAGGAGGAAATATACCGACTAATACTGGATAACGCTGAAAAAACCTTTGGCAAAGAATTTATCATCAAGGCACTGCTTTCAGTTGCTGTCTCTCGTAATGGGCTGTACGAAATAACACTGATGAACATCACAGGTGCCGCTCCTTTGTATTGGTCACAATTTTTATACTCATTTGGTGAACATCTATTTAGTCACCAAGGGTTGATTTCATTCATAGACAATCAGTTTAAGTTTTTTATTTTATCAACACACTCGGATGACTGGATTGAATATGCACGAAAATCAGTCATGATAAGTTTGAAGTGTATGGATGAGAGACAAGCTTACGTTAAGGAGATGGCTTATCAATTATGGAAGTTAAGAAACTACAAATCTCTCAATATCTTCATTTCGGACATGTCCATCTTACCGTCTTTATCCCTTCGAGATAATTATTATCTTAGAAAGTACTGGACAGACCTTTGCCATGTCAACTTGCCAAATTGGAAGTTTCGTTACTATTTTCATGCTAAAAGTTTTTTTGGGGGTGATTTTTTGACCGTGGGGAGATTTATGTATGTTGTTGATGAGTATCAACTAAGTTCAAGTTATTGTATAAAGGAGATTATTAAAGATCAGTTTCGTCTATTAGTAACATCTGATAATGAAAAACGAAATGTTTTATTTTACAATATCTTTTTTTCCTTATCGGTTATCACTGATTCCATGATAGGATTAAGTCATTGTAAACGTGCTCTTTTCTTTGCGAAAGCATTGTTTGTCATTACAGGAAAACATCCAAATGAAATGCAAAGTGGCTACTTCAATAGTATATCTCAAGCTGTGATTGCTAAACTACACGCTTTTCTTGGCCACAAACAAAAAGCTTTGTCAGCAATAGAAAAGACGATTCCGGATACAAAGGACAATAATACTGTTGACGAATTAACAAAGGAAAGCGAATTAATCGTATTGGCTCATGCTGTAGATACTTATCTCCGAACTGAAAAAATTGATAAAGCAAAAGAATGTTTTTACAAAGCAGATAAACTATTTGAAGACCAAATAAAGAATTGGCCATCCGTTTGTAAGGAATATATTCGTTTTTTACTGAATGCCACAGCTGTTTTTGAAAAGGACATATCTCTGCAGAAACAATACTTAGATAAAGCGCTAATTGTAGAAAAAGTTGCCATAAAAGCAGGGGAATCAATAGATAATTATTTAATGGCTCTTGTATATACATCTATTGCTTCTATTATTGCCGAAGAAGAGCCTACAAAAGCACAGGAATATTGTGACTTAACACTTGATAAATATTTAAAAAATGTCACAACTGAAGAATTGTTACAACTACCACTATTTTCTTGTGCGATTGTATATTCTCTTTCGGGAAATAGTGAAAAAGCCAAAGAAATCTATGAGCGATTCCATATTCAAAATATGGATTTTTCGTCATGGGGAGTAAGTCAATACGAGACCCAAGGTGTTTTGGAAGTATGTTTGGGTATTGTTGAATCAGAGAGAGACATCATGTTGGGGATTGGCCACTATCGAAGTTCAATAACGTTATTTGAAAAAGAAGAGGTTTCGTGGCAGAATCTTTATTTTTATGCATTGGCTTATGATAGATTAGGAAGAGCGCTATTGATAATGGAAGATAGAGACTCTGCATATAACTATTTCAAAAAGGCACTATCATTGTATCAAAAATATCATACGGAGGTTAATGACTTAGTTGCAGCAAAGAGAATCGTTGATGTGACAAACAGAATTGTCAAAATACTATTATCTTCTGATAGAGTAGAGGATGCCGTTAGTACTATGAAAGACAATGTTGAGAGAATAAACATGCTTCCCCAAGATTCTTCATATTATTATCTATTAAGAACAGATACCTATTCAACAATGGCAGATGTCTTGTTGCACCAAGGGGACAAACCATCTGCTAGGGAGTATCTACACGAAGCATTGGACGCAACAAAGGAAGGTGGTTTAGACAAGGATACTATCGACAACCTAAATAACACACTAAAAAGCATATGACACATTGATTACTATGTCGCCATTAAGAGTAAAACGTATCATTGACAGGAAACTGTCCTCTGGCATAGGTGAGCAACTTGTTGTGTTCATCATCATATTTGTTCTTTCACTATTGCTTGTTACTTTTTGTTATTGGTTGCTCGGCGTGGGGAATGGTTTTGTCGACTCGATAGCAAAAAGTTTTGCTGATTTCTTTGGAGGAGACCAGTACACTAACTATGCCTATCCAGATGAAACGGCCTCAGACATTGCCTCATGGGTCAAGTGGGTCACATTGGTTACCTGTATTATTGGCTCTATCGTTTTCCAAGGTCTGCTTATTGCTACATTGACCAACGCAATTCAAAGCCGTGCTGAAAAGGTTCAAGAAGGGAATGTCAGATACAATTTCAAGAACCATTATTTGATTCTTGGCTATAACGAGAGTGTGCCAACTCTGGTTTCAAGGTTGTGCAAGGCAAGACACGATATTGTTATTGTGGTCTCGAAGGAAGTACTTGATTGCCGAAACAATATCTATGACACTATAGGCAAAAGGGGGAATGTGTTTGTGTTAAGAGGCGACATGAATAGTAGTGATGACCTGCGCTCATTATTTGTGTCATGTGCAAAGCAAGTTTACATTTTAGGTGAAGTTTCTAATCCTAATCAAGATTTGCAGAATCTGGATTGTTATCGTACTATCACCCACACTATCAATGCCAAGGTTGACTGCTATGTCCAGATGTATGAACAAGCCATATACGATATGGTGATTCATCATGGAGAGGATGACATTCAACATTTCCACCCCTATAACCATGAGGAGTTGTGGGCACGGAAGGTGTTTGTTGATACTGACAATGTCTATAGAAAACCTGACCACCGTTCGGATGACGACAACATGAATACGAAACCTTACAAGTATGTTCATTTTGTGATAATGGGCTTCTCCGCTATGGGCGAAGCCATGTGTAGGGAGGCGGCTCTGCTATTGCACTATCCCAACTTTGCAGAACGAGGGATAAAGTCTAAGATTACTTGTATTGACCCCAATATGGAACTGCGGATGCAATCGTTTATCGGTCGTCACAAAACCTTGTTTGACTGCTGTGGGTATTCGTTCCATGCCATAGATTCATTCGGTAGCATGACCGAGAAATCATTGCAGCCTGTCATTGAATCGGACTTTCTTGATATTGAATTCCAATTCATAGAGGCCGACCTTCAAAATATGGCACTCTTGCAGTATCTCGAAACGTGGAGCAACGACGACAACCAGTTGTTGAGCATAGTTATTTGCAGCGACAGCGATACTTATAATTATCAACTTGGACACGCTTTGCCACAGTCTGTATGTATGAGAGATGTTCCCGTTTTCATGTACCAGAGAAAGAATTATCAGGATAGGGGAAGTCACTCAATGCAAAATTGCATACAGACTTTCGGATATGAAGGTATAGACGTTACAACTGATTCGGCAGAAATCGAATGGGGTAAATATGTCAATTACATCTACAACCAATTGTATGGAGATGGTGTTGTCGCAACAGGGGAGGAAATGAATAGTGCGGCAGAAGAGCTATGGAATAATCTCTCGATAGACAAACGATGGTCTAACATCTATAATGCAAGCTCGATATTATACAAGCTGAGAGGGATAGGAATCAGCAGCCTCCAACAGCTGAAAGTTGAGCAGCGACGATTGGAAGAAAAGTTGGATGTGCTGTCGGAGGTAGAACATAACCGATGGAATGTGGAACAACTGATACACGGCTATCGGCCAACATCCCCTTCGGAGCATCAGGAGATATTAACAAATCCATCATTGAAGAAAACATATAAACAAAGTTTTATCCACGATGACATACGTCATTATGGTGAACTAGATGAGTACACCAAGGATAAGGACAGGCAGTTAATTAAATATTTGGTAAGGGCTATCTTAAATAAACAATAGTAAATATGGAACGTATTTTTATCAGTTACAAACGGGTCAATAAAGACCAAGTATTTAAACTTATTGAACAGATTGAGAAGACTCTGGGTGTGGAGTGCTGGTACGACAAAAAAGGTGTTGAATCCAGTTCTCATTTTGATTATGTCATTTGTAAAGCAATCGATAATGCCGATGTGGTCCTATTTATGCACTCGAAAGCTCACTTGGGAATCAATTTCGAAAACGATTGGACCGTCAAAGAACTGAACTATGCTCTTGGGAAAAGAAAGAAGGTTATACTAGTGCATCTAGACGACGCACCATTGGATAATATCTTCTTAATGGAATTCAGTACTCGCAACAACATCGACTCACAAGACCCTGAGCAGTGGGATAGGTTGATGCATGACTTGCATCGATGGCTGAACCTTGATTCGTCAGTTTCTACCATACAGGGTGAAACGGAATATAAAGTAGGAGATGGTTCCACGCATGGAGTGAAGAATGCGTTGGGTCGTGTGGTAAATATGGGGACAAAATTCAACTTTAGGAAAACAAAACTCAACTTAGAAAATCTATACATAAAAGGGAAAGAAATAAAAGAAAAAGGGAAAGAATATCTTGCTGAAGTTGCAGAAAGCTATAGGGTTGATGCAGAACAAGGCGATGCCCGTGCGCAGTACAAACTGGGACGCAAATACAAATTGGGTTCCGGAGTGGACAAGGATTATGGCGAGGCTGTTCGGTGGTTTCAAAAGTCGGCAGAGCAGGACTACCCTAATGCACAATATGAACTGGGCGTTATGTATGAATACGGTTATGGAGTTGACAAAGACATAACGTTAGCTCGATATTGGTATCAAAGGGCTGCCGAACAAGGCGATAAGGACGCGAAAAAGGCTTTGGAAGAGTTATGATATTAGAATACTAGTGATGCGTTATTTTTATATTTTATTTTGTAATTTATTATATATTTGTTATTTATAGCGATTTTAACTTTTGACGATTTGAAATGAATGAGTATCTTTGCAGGGTAATACTGCATTGATATGAATACGGGACGATACATTTTCTC